>ENA-OPEU01000011-OPEU01000011.1-human-gut-metagenome-genome-assembly--contig:-NODE-11-length-29179-cov-2.813144_pt1 | contig 29179 bp, 25 predicted proteins | sample MGYA00241639_ERZ501541 | MGnify/ENA primary metagenome ERZ501541 (study PRJEB25962, sample SAMEA2042428) | human gut metagenome | biome: human gut; feature: human-associated habitat; material: faeces...
CCGAAGCGGCGGTAAAAAACCGCGCCATTCATAAAAAGGCCAATATAGATTGCAAGCAAGAAGCTCAGCTTCTGCTGTGTAATCGATTTGATGTATCTCATGCAAACAAACCCTGGACAAACAGGTGATAACACCCTGCTTAGTGGCTTTTCAGGCCAGGCAGGGGAAAAGTGCGGAGGTAGTCAGATAAGTAAAATCTACACGCGCGAATAAGTAGACCACAGCAAAGGGAAAAAGTGTGGGGAAAGAGCGTGCACGAAGCACAAATTTACAAAAATGCAAGTTTGAAAAGAGACTTTAGCGTTACAAAAAGCAGTAAAAAGGGCCAGCTAACTGGCCCAAATTTTACGCGTTATTGTTTATACATTTCGTTGATGCGTTTGATGCACACTGAAGCTGAAGCCCAGTAGCTCGCGGCAGATGATTAAAGGGAGCCATGCGCCTCACGCAACATTTTCTGCTCTGGCTGGCGAATGGTCGTAGAAAGCGCCAGTGACAGAATCAGCAGGGCGAAAATCACGTAGAAAGTCACATAGAATCCGCCAAACAGTGAAGCGATAATCGAACCACAAATGCTGCCGATACCGAAACCGAGGTAAATGACGCCGTAGTTTTTCGCCAGGTTATTGAGGCCGAAGAACTCACTAACCAGCGACGGGAACACAGTAATCGTGCCACCAAAGTTAAATGCCACACAGGCAATCGCTGCAAAGAACGTCACTGCATTCAATGGTGCAAACAGCAGGGCCGCCATCCCCACCAGCGCAATCACCTGACCAATGGTGATAACACGGATACGGGCGATTTTGTCAGACAGAATGCCCAGCACCAGACGACCAGAAAGGTTGGCGATGGAAATAACCGTCACAGCATTGGCTGCGGAAATTGCATCAAGATGCGCCAGACTTTGAGCGATATCTTTCGCTACACCAATCACATACAGACCACTCATGCACGCAGTCAGGAACATAACCGCTAACATCCAGTACTGCGGTTTACGCATCGACTCTGCCAGGGTGTAGTCCTTCTCCACCACACCATTGCTGGTTTTCACTTCCTGCTTCGGCGCATCTTTCATTAACGTTGCGCCAAAGACAATCATCACCAGTACAATCGCGCCCCAAATAACAAAGGTTTTTTCCAGACCCACCGTTTCGAGCAGGTGCGTGTCGATAAATTTAAAACCCAGGCTGCCCAGACCATAAGAACCGATAGCAAAAGCAGAGATAAGTCCCTTACGCTCCGGAAACCACTTCACGCAGTTAGAGAGCGTCAACAGGTAACCCGCACCATCCGCCAGACCAACCAACACACCGGCGCTTAACCACAGCATCATCAGGTTGTTGGAATGTGCTGTCAGGAAGAAACCTAATCCCAGCAAAATGCCGGAAGCCATAGTGACGCGTTTAACACCAAAACGTTCCTGCAATTTGCCCGCAACAGAAGACGAAATTGCCAGCCCCAGACTTAACAAGCCGAAAGAGAAAGCAACCTGGCTTACAGGAGCCCCCAGCTTGGCAGAAAGCGCACCGTTAAACAGACTCCAGGTATAAACCGACCCCAGAGCAAACTGGGTAATGATAGTACCGATGAGTGTCAGCCAGCGAGTACGCTGATAATTTGAAGGTGTCATGGCAGTATTCCTGCAGTAATAAAAAGGAAAAATCTCTGCTGACAACCATAACGAAGTGCGCTTTATGCCTGGGGAAAAACGGCATGAAATGCCATCAGAACGGAATGAAATGCACTAGTTCAGGAATGAATGACTCGACAATTATTCGCCAAATTTATTATTTAGTAAGTTAGTCCCCACTATCGCCACATTAGTTGTTATTTATGGGTTTCAATTGTATCTATAACGTTAAAATCTGGCGCTAACCCCCATCGTATACAGATAGTCGCTATTGTTAGTGGTATTTTCTGCCTGAGATAGCGCAGCATAGGCAGCAATATTTTGATTGAGCAACATATCAGCGCCTACGGTGACATCCAGCCAGTTGCCGTTCTGGTTTGTCGCCGTCATCCGGCTCAGGCCTGATTGCGCCTTCCAGATATTCTCGCCAAATTGCTGGTTATAGCTGATTTGCGCCAGGGTCGAAGATCGCCAAGCCGGGAGTCAACACGCCAGCCTAAGGTACTCACGCTGGCATGCCATAACGGATCGGCCAGCGTGGTAGTACTGTCGCCAAACTCGTTATACATCGAGGTAGTTGTGCCATCGTAATGTAATGCCGCGACCGGGCCGGTTGTAACCTGCTCATATAAAGGAAAATTCCAGCCCATACTCATACTGCTGGTCACATCCACAGGGGTTTCTTCCGCCAGATTGACTTCCAGTCCCAGCGCCCTTTGGCTACTTTGAATACGTTGCGACAAAATATCGTTGTAATCAGGTTGATGATCGCTATCCCAGGTGTAACGCTCTGTGGAATGTCCGGGTTGCGTATCAACGATATATTCTTGTTGCCAGGCGTAAGCTGTGTTGAGAAAAAAGGCACTGATTACCACGCTCGCAAGCAGGCTTAGCTGCCAGCGACCACCGCTTTTTTTTATGATCATTAACACGACTCCAGGGAAGAGCCGAATTCGGCAATATTATTGTCATTGTATGAAGGATATCGGGCATAGTAGCCCTGTATTAAATATTGACTTTTTCACCGATGCGTCAAGAAAAGCGGCTGAAATTTTTACGATCGGGTACATAGCGAGGGAAAGTATGGAACGTTGCGGCTGGGTGAGTCAGGACCCGCTTTATATTGCCTACCATGATAATGAATGGGGCGTGCCTGAAACTGACAGTAAAAAACTGTTCGAAATGATCTGCCTTGAAGGGCAGCAGGCTGGGTTATCGTGGATCACCGTCCTCAAAAAACGCGAAAACTATCGCGCATGCTTTCATCAGTTCGATCCGGTGAAAGTTGCCGCAATGCAGGAAGAGGATATCGAAAGACTGGTACAGGACGCCGGGATTATCCGCCATCGTGGGAAAATTCAGGCAATTATTGGTAATGCGCGGGCGTACCTGCAAATGGAACAGAACGGCGAACCGTTTGCCGACTTTGTCTGGTCGTTTGTCAATCATCAACCACAGGTGACACAAGCCACAACGTTGAGCGAAATCCCCACATCTACACCCGCCTCCGACGCCCTATCTAAGGCACTAAAAAAACGTGGTTTTAAGTTTGTCGGTACCACAATCTGTTACTCCTTTATGCAGGCATGTGGGCTGGTGAATGATCATGTGGTTGGCTGCTGTTGCCATCCGGGAAATAAACCATGATTCGGGAAGTGCAACGTTCAGAACTCCCCGCGATCCTCCAACTGTGGCTGGAAAGTACAACCTGGGGGCATCCCTTTATAAAATCGAGTTACTGGCGTGACTGCATTCCGCTGGTGCGGGATGCGTATCTTGCCAACGCGCAAAACTGGGTCTGGGAAGAAGACGGTAAGCTTCTCGGTTTTGTCAGCATTATGGAAGGCCGATTCCTCGCAGCAATGTTTGTCGCACCGAAGGCCGTCAGACGCGGTATTGGTAAGGCGCTAATGCAGTATGTGCAGCAGCGCCATCCCCATCTGATGCTGGAGGTTTATCAAAAAAATCAACCGGCGATAGATTTCTACCATGCGCAGGGTTTTCACATTGTCGATTGCGCATGGCAGGATGAAACCCAACTACCCACCTGGATTATGAGCTGGCCGGTGGTTCAAACGCTGTAAGTGTCAGTTCCGGACCGGTGTATTTTTCCAGCCATGCCAGCGCCGTATTACCCGCACAGCCATTCCCCAGCCGCGAGCTGGGGAGATCTTTGGTCAGCACGTTCACTGCGCCGTTTTTACAAATGCCGCCAGCGATTAAATCCAAATCCGGCCATGCGCCTTCGTGAATACAAATCACGCCAGGTTTAATTCCCTCGCTAATGACCGCGCCGGCAAGAATTTGCCCGCGTGAGTTCCACAGCCGAACAGTATCGCCATCTTGTATGCCGCGCGTCTGGGCATCTTCAGGATGAATGGTGACAGGCTCACGATTTGCCACCGCGTACAATTCGCGCAGAGAACTGTAATTCAGCTGGCTGTGCAGACGATGCGCCGGATGAGCAGAAAGTACCTGCAACTGTTCCGGTTCGGCACTGCCCTGCCATTCGTCCGGCGCCAGCCACATTGGATGCCCCGGGCAATCCGGATAAGCGTAATCGGCAATACGCTGCGAGAAGATTTCAATCTTACCGCTGGCGGTTTTTAATGGATGCGCCTGCGGATCGCGGCGAAAATCGGCGAAGCGAATAAACCGCTCACTGTCCGGGTTTTCCGGCATCTCAATTAACTGGTTGGCTTGCCAGAACTCAGCAAATGGCGGCAATTCAACCTGCTGGCTTGCCCCGCGCTGCCGGGCAACGTTATAAAACGTTTCCAGCCATTGCAGCTCACTTTTTCCTTCCGTAAAACGTGCATAACCGCCCTTCTGCCAACGTTCACTCAAGTCGGCAAAAACATCAAAATCATTACGCGCTTCATCGCGTGGCGGCACCACTTGCTTCATCGGCACCAGATGCTGATTACTGTAATCACCGGTCATGGTGAGATCATTACGCTCAAAAGAGGTGGTCGCAGGCAGAACGATATCCGCGTGTTTCGCCGCAGCCGTCCAGAAGCATTCGGAGATCACCACCAGCTCCGGTTTTTGCCAGGCACGGATCAGGCGATTGGTATCCTGATGATGAGTAAAGTTGGCACCACCCGCCCACCAGATAAAACGAATATCCGGGAAATGTCGGTCCATACCGTTATGTTGATATGCGCCACCAGGGTTTTCCAGTGCTTCAACAATGCGGGCGACAGGGATTTTATCTACCGCATCGGTGCCACCCGGCAAGCTGCCCTGCATGGAAGAGAGCACCGCAGCGCGGCGCGTGGGGTTACCACCATTGGCAAAATGGTAAGAAAGACCAAAACCGCCGCCGGGTGTGCCGATTTGCCCCAACATTGCCGCCAGCGTGACGAGCATCCAGTGTTTTTGCTCACCAAACTGTTGGCGCTGCATTCCCCAGCCTGCCATCAGCATGGTTGTATTTTGGTGGAAAATAGCCGCCAGCTCGCGGATTTTCGCTGCGCCAACACCACAAATCTCTGCCGCCCATTCGGCGTTTTTCGCTATACCGTCACTCTCGCCCAGCAAATAAGAGGCGAAGACGGCATAACCTGTGGTGCAACGCGCCAGAAACGCTTCGTCGTGCCAACCATTTTCCACCAGCGTATGGGCGATCCCCAGCATCAACGCAACATCGGTGCCCATGTGTGGTGCCACCCACTCCATTTTATCGCCAAAGAAATCGATGGTTTCCGATCGCATTGGATCAATGCAGATCAGCTTTTTCCCGCTGTCACGCAGTGCGGAAAAGTAAGAAAGCCCCTGCTCATCGGATGCATTCCACGCAATTTTCAGCGTATTGAGTGGGTTAGCACTCCACAGCACCACGACATCGCTATGTTCCAGCACCAGCGGCCAACTGGTTTGCTGTTGATAAACTTCGCTGCCACCCACGACATACGGCATGATCGCCTGTGCCGCGCCGGTCGAATAATCCCCCAGATGCCCGGTATAACCGCCTGCCAGCGCCATATAGCGTTGTAATAATGTCGAGGCCTTATGCAGCACGCCGTTTGAACGCCAGCCGTAGGAACCAGCAAAAATCGATGCCGGACCATAAGCCTCACGAATGCGTTTATGCTGATGGTGAATAAGCTCCAGCGCCTCATCCCAACTCACGCGAACAAATTCATCCTGCCCACGAATGCCTTGCGGATTTTCCGGTGACGCAAGAAAGCCTTTGCGCACCATTGGAAATCGCACCCGCGTATTGCTGTGAACCTGGTCGCGAACCGCGCTCTGCAAGGAGTTTTCCATTCCTGTGGCTAACGCGCCACGCGAGCTAAACACGGTTTCGCCGTCGGTTTCAACCAGCATAGGCCCCCAGTGGGCGGCAGTCAGAACGGAATATCGTGAGGATGAGTTGGCCAAACCGAAGACTCCTGAAAGGTTAGATGTATTGAGCAGTTAAATATTACTTACAAATTTCCGAGTATTCCCAGGAATAATCTTCATGCTCACGCGGCATACTCTCCCGCCACGGAACCCGTGGCAAAGAATAAAAAGGTTATTAAGGATTAACAATGAAGAAACGTGTTTATCTTATTGCCGCCGTAGTGAGTGGCGCTCTGGCGGTATCTGGCTGTACAACTAACCCTTACACCGGCGAACGCGAAGCAGGTAAATCTGCTATCGGCGCAGGTCTGGGCTCTCTCGTTGGCGCGGGTATTGGTGCGCTCTCTTCTTCGAAGAAAGATCGCGGTAAAGGCGCGCTCATTGGCGCAGCAGCAGGCGCAGCTCTGGGCGGCGGCGTTGGTTATTACATGGATGTGCAGGAAGCGAAGCTGCGTGACAAAATGCGCGGCACTGGTGTTAGCGTAACCCGCAGCGGGGATAACATTATCCTCAATATGCCGAACAATGTGACCTTCGACAGCAGCAGCGCAACCCTGAAACCGGCGGGCGCTAACCCCCTGACCGGCGTGGCAATGGTACTGAAAGAGTATCCGAAAACGGCGGTTAACGTGATTGGTTATACCGACAGCACGGGGAGTCACGACCTGAACATGCGTCTCTCCCAGCAGCGTGCGGATTCCGTTGCCAGCGCGTTGATCACCCAGGGCGTGGACGCCAGCCGCATCCGTACTCAAGGCCTTGGCCCGGCTAACCCAATCGCCAGCAACAGCACCGCAGAAGGTAAAGCGCAAAACCGCCGTGTAGAAATTACCTTAAGCCCACTGTAATCCCTTTCATGTCAGGTGATGCAGAAATCACCTGGCATTCTTCAGTTTTCCTTCATCATATTTCAGGCTAAGGTGATCGCCTTATCAGTGAATGGAGAGAAGCATGAAGCCGTCCGTTATCCTCTACAAAGCCTTACCTGATGATTTACTGCAACGCCTGCAAGAACATTTCACCGTTCACCAGGTGGCAAACCTCAGCCCACAAACCGTCGAACAAAATGCAGCAATTTTTGCCGAAGCTGAAGGCTTGCTGGGTTCAAATGAGAATGTTGATGCCGCATTGCTGGAAAAAATGCCGAAACTGCGTGCCACATCAACGATCTCCGTCGGCTATGACAATTTTGATGTCGATGCGCTTACCGCCCGAAAAATTCTGCTGATGCACACACCAACCGTATTAACAGAAACCGTCGCCGATACGCTGATGGCGCTGGTGTTGTCTACCGCTCGTCGGGTTGTGGAGGTAGCAGAACGGGTAAAAGCAGGCGAATGGACCGCGAGCATAGGCCCGGACTGGTACGGCACTGACGTTCACCATAAAACACTGGGCATTGTCGGGATGGGACGGATCGGTATGGCGCTGGCACAACGTGCGCACTTTGGTTTCAACATGCCCATCCTCTATAACGCGCGCCGCCACCATAAAGAAGCAGAAGAACGCTTCAACGCCCGCTACTGCGATTTGGATACTCTGTTACAAGAGTCAGATTTCGTTTGCCTGATCCTGCCGTTAACGGATGAGACGCATCATCTGTTTGGCGCAGAACAATTCGCCAAAATGAAATCCTCCGCCATTTTCATTAATGCCGGACGTGGCCCGGTGGTTGATGAAAATGCACTGATTGCTGCATTGCAGAAAGGGGAAATTCACGCCGCCGGGCTGGATGTCTTCGAACAAGAGCCACTGTCCGTAGATTCGCCGTTGCTCTCAATGGCCAACGTCGTCGCAGTACCGCATATTGGATCTGCCACCCATGAGACGCGTTATGGCATGGCCGCCTGTGCCGTGGATAATTTGATTGATGCGTTACAAGGAAAGGTTGAAAAGAACTGTGTGAATCCGCACGTCGCGGACTAAGCCGCGACTGCGTGGAGTAAAGCCCGATAATCGCTCGGGCTTTTACTCTTTATTGGGTTGCAGTAACAGCTGTAGTCCAGGCCTGATTAAACGCCTGATGTTGTGCCGGTAATGGCGCAATCAGTTTGTTATATTCACTTGCCTGCTGTGAAGTCGGGAACTGGATGCCATTTGCGACAAAGCTCACCTGAGTACCTTGCTGAGCAATGTAGTCTCCAACCATCACCAGTTGTTGCGTGAAAGTTTGTGCCGCCGGAATCAACGGTTGCAATGCATCAGCTGGCGTCGTTACCACTTTGGTGAATGCCTGATCAAAGACCGGTTTCAGGTCATCACTCTGTTTTAACGCAGAGTGCGCAGCATCGGCCTGCAACTTCGCATTTTGCAGCTGTTGCGCCAGCACACCCAGCGAACCGTTCATTTCACGCAGCGGACCGCTTTGCGTAACGTAATCCTGCGGTACGCGAATTGCGTTAACGCTGTCTACAACCGGGCGCAGACCGGAATCCATCGCCTGATTCACCTGCTGAGAATAACCATACAGAATCGCGTAATCAGAGACAAAAGGACCAAACTGTTTTTTCTGATCGGCAGTCAGGGTTGGTAGACGTTCACCGCTACGCATCACTGTATTCTGCAGGAAGTCGATAAACGCTTTACGCTGATCGCCTTCTTTATCAAAACACCCACTCAGGCTAACTACCATTAATAACGCCGCAAGAGGCGCAAACCAGCGAGAGCAGGACTTTCCTGTCGCCATTTTCTTACTCCTTTCACCCAAAAAAAGCGCACAACGACACACGCGTGTCTGACGTGACAAGGATAGTCCAGGACAGGCTTGCAGGATACCCTTTCTACGTAATCTTCCTGGTAAAATCATGGAGAAAATGAAACAAGGTTAATTTGTTGTTTCATTGTTAAAAAATGATATTGCCGTTGCCTTTTTTGTAGCCAGAGATTTACGCCTTCGCAGAACGTTAGATTTTCGAAATCTTTACAAACCGGGAGTGGTAAGAGATATATCGGCATTTATCAGATCGTTAGGTGGCTATAAGTCACGCTAAATGACTGGCTGAATCGAATCATAGTCAGAGTATGCCCTGACTACACCCCGCTGTGTCTGTTTTTCCCGACTATTCTTAATGAGCTTCGATGCAATTCACGATCCCGCAGTGTGATTTGAGGAGTTTTCAATGGAATATAAAGATCCAATGCATGAGCTGTTGAGCAGCCTGGAACAGATTGTTTTTAAAGATGAAACGCAGAAAATTACCCTGACGCACAGAACAACGTCCTGTACCGAAATTGAGCAGTTACGAAAAGGGACAGGATTAAAAATCGATGATTTTGCCCGGGTTTTGGGCGTATCAGTCGCCATGGTAAAGGAATGGGAATCCAGACGCGTGAAGCCTTCAAGTGCCGAACTAAAATTGATGCGTTTGATTCAAGCCAACCCGGCATTAAGTAAGCAGTTGATGGAATAGACTTTTATCCACTTTATTTCTGTTTACGGTCCTGATAACAGGACCGTTTTCCAACCGATTAATCATAAATATGAAAAATAATTGTTGCATCACCCACCAATGCGTGGCTTAATGCACATCAACGGTTTGACGTACAGACCATTAAAGCAGTGTAGTAAGGCAAGTCCCTTCAAGAGTTATCGTTGATACCCCTCGTAGTGCACATTCCTTTAACGCTTCAAAATCTGTAAAGCACGCCATATCGCCGAAAGGCACAATTAATTATTAAAGGTAATACACTATGTCCGGTAAAATGACTGGTATCGTAAAATGGTTCAACGCTGACAAAGGCTTCGGCTTCATCACTCCTGACGATGGCTCTAAAGACGTGTTCGTACACTTCTCTGCTATCCAGAACGATGGTTACAAATCTCTGGACGAAGGTCAGAAAGTGTCCTTCACCATCGAAAGCGGCGCTAAAGGCCCGGCAGCTGGTAACGTAACCAGCCTGTAATCTCTGCTTAAAAGCACAGAATCTAAGATCCCTGCCATTTGGCGGGGATTTTTTTATTTGTTTTTCAGGAAATAAATAATCGATCGCGTAATAGAATCTAGTGTTATTTTTGTGAAGAATAAATTTGGGTGCAATGAGAATGCGCAACACCGTAAGAAAGGCGGGAATAATTTCCCGCCGAAGACGCTTACTCTTTCAATTTGCAGGCTAAAAACGCCGCCAGCTCATAACTCTCCTGTTTAATATGCAATTCACACAGTGAATCTCTTATCATCCAGGTGAAAAATAAAAGCGTGAAACAAATCACTATTAAAGAAAGTAATCTATATTTCTGCGGCATTCCCAGCCCCCTGTGTTGATTTCCAACGAGTAAGAGGCTAACCTTATGGTGTCTATGCATAGAGGGGCCTCACTTTGATTTATAGTCAGGTGGGGCTTTTCTCTGTCTGCCTTTCGGTGAATACCTGAGACAAACAGTCTCAAGCACCCGTGGCTATTCTAGCTTAATAAGTTCGTTTCTTCTCCTTGATATAATCCTAAAAAAATCTCATAAAATTAATATATGAGATAATCTTTATTCATCAGAAGATTATTAAAGGTTGCTGTATTATTTAGCGATAAAAAAAGCCTGCCAGATGGCAGGCTATTTAATAACGGCATTATTACTGTAACAGCGAAATATCCGCAACTCGCAGGAACAATTCGCGCAGTTTCTCCAGCATGGTCAGACGGTTGAGACGCAATTCTTTGTCATCAACCATGACCATCACTTTATCGAAGAAAGCATCAACTGGCTCACGCAGCTCTGCCAGTTCGACCAGCGCATCCTGGTAACGACCTTCCGCAAAGTACGGCTCCAGCTTGTCACGTAGCACCACAACCTGCATCGCCAGTTTAATTTCTTCCGGCTCTTTCAGGGTAGAAGCATTCACGCGGTCGCTCAGCACTTCGTCAGATTTCGCCAGGATGTTAGATACACGTTTGTTCGCCGCCGCCAGTGCTGCAGCTGCTTCCAGGGTACGGAAGTGCGATACCGCTTTCATACGGGCATCGAAATCAGCCGGACGAGTCGGACGACGCGCCAGTACCGCCTGGATGGTATCAACGGTGTAACCTTCGTCCTGATACCAGGCGCGGAAGCGACCGAGCATAAAGTCGATAACATCATCAACCACGTTGGCATTAGTCAGCTTATCGCCATACAGACGCACTGCTTCTTCGGTCAGCGTTTGCAGATCAAGGTTGAGGTTCTTCTCAACGATAATACGCAGCACGCCAAGTGCGGCACGACGCAGCGCAAACGGGTCTTTGTCGCCTTTCGGATGCTGGCCGATACCGAAGATACCCGCCAGGGTATCCATCTTGTCAGCAATCGCCAGCGCACAGGCTACCGGGTTAGACGGCAGGTCATCACCGGCAAAGCGCGGCTGATACTGCTCATTCAGCGCGACAGCTCCGTCTTCCGCTTCGCCATCGTGACGCGCGTAGTGCATCCCCATAACGCCCTGGGTGTCGGTGAACTCGAAGACCATGTTGGTCATCAGGTCACACTTAGACAGCAGGCCCGCACGGGTAGCGTGGTTAACGTCAGCGCCAATCTGCTCAGCAATCCAGCCAGCCAGCGCCTGAATGCGGTCAGTTTTGTCGCGCAGCGTCCCCAACTGTTGCTGGAACAACACGGTTTGCAGGCGCGGCAGGTTATCTTCAAGACGTTTTTTACGGTCGGTATTGAAGAAGAACTCGGCATCCGCCAGACGTGGACGAACGACTTTCTCGTTACCGGAGATAATCTGCTGCGGATCTTTCGATTCGATGTTGGCAACGAAGATAAAGTTCGGCAGCAGTTTGCCGTCGTTCGCATACACCGGGAAGTACTTCTGGTCACCTTTCATGGTGTAAACCAGTGCTTCAGACGGCACCGCGAGGAATTTCTCTTCGAATTTCGCGGTCAGAACGACCGGCCACTCCACCAGCGAAGCCACTTCTTCCAGCAGGCTTTCGCTTAAGTCAGCGTTACCGCCAATCTTACGCGCGGCTTCTTCGGCATCGGCTTTAATCTTCGCCTTACGTTCTTCGTAATCGGCGATGACGTTCCCGCGCTCACGCAGAATTTCCGGATACTGATCGGCATTGTCGATAGTAAATTCCGGCTCGCCCATAAAACGATGACCACGAATCACGCGATCGGACTGAATGCCCAGAATGGTAGCCGGAATGACTTTGTCGCCCAGCAGCAGGGTTACAGTGTGAACCGGACGCACGAAGTGTACGTCAGACGCGCCCCAACGCATCAGTTTCGGGATCGGCAGTTTCGCCAGCGAAGTCGCAACCATATTCGGCAGCAGTGCTTCGGTGCTTTCGCCCTTCACATGGGCGCGATACAGCAGCCATTCGCCTTTATCGGTAGTCAGACGCTCAGCCTGGTCAACGGTAATACCGCAACCACGCGCCCAACCTTCTGCCGCTTTGCTCGGTTTGCCTTCAGCGTCGAACGCCTGGGCAATCGCCGGGCCGCGTTTTTCGATTTCACGATCCGGTTGCGCTTCCGCCAGGTTAGCGACTTTCAGCGCCAGACGACGCGGAGCAGCAAACCATTGAACGGTGCCGTGTGCGAGGCCAGCGTTATCCAGCTCCGCAGTAAAATTCGCAGCAAAGGACTCAGCCAGGCTGCGCAGTGCTTTTGGTGGCAGCTCTTCAGTGCCAATTTCCACCAGAAAAGTTTTCTCAGACATAGCCGCCTCTTACTTATCTTTGTTGCACATCGGGAAGCCGAGGGCTTCACGGGAAGCGTAGTATGCTTCTGCCACTGCTTTGGTCAGGGTGCGAATGCGCAGAATATAGCGCTGACGCTCGGTGACGGAGATGGCTTTACGCGCATCCAGCAGGTTGAAGCTGTGGGCGGCTTTCAGAATACGCTCGTAGGCTGGCAGCGGCAGCGGATTTTCCAGCGCCAGCAGTTGCTGCGCTTCTTTCTCGTACTGCTCGAAGCAGGTGAACAGGAAGTCCACATCCGCGTATTCGAAGTTGTAAGTGGACTGCTCCACTTCGTTCTGATGGAACACGTCGCCGTAGGTGGTTTTACCCAGCGGGCCGTCGCTCCAGACCAGGTCGTAAACGCTGTCTACGCCCTGAATGTACATGGCCAGACGTTCCAGACCGTAGGTGATCTCACCGGTAACCGGTTTACATTCCAGACCACCAACCTGCTGGAAGTAAGTGAACTGCGTCACTTCCATGCCGTTTAGCCACACTTCCCAGCCCAGCCCCCAGGCACCCAGCGTCGGGTTTTCCCAGTTATCTTCCACGAAACGGATGTCGTGGATGGTCGGGTCCATGCCCAGCTCTTTCAGAGAACCGAGGTACAGCTCCTGAATATTGTCCGGCGATGGCTTAATGACCACCTGGAACTGATAGTAGTGCTGTAAACGGTTGGGGTTTTCGCCGTAGCGACCATCGGTCGGGCGACGAGAAGGCTGAACATAAGCAGCCGCCATCGGTTCTGGCCCCAGCGCGCGCAGACAGGTCATTGGGTGAGAGGTTCCCGCGCCGACTTCCATGTCCAATGGTTGAACAATGGTGCAGCCCTGGCGAGCCCAGTAATCCTGTAAGGTCAGGATCAAGCCCTGGAAGGTCCTGGTATCAAACTTTTGCATATTATTTCGTGCTGGATACGTGTGGATTTAAAGGAAGGGATCAGTATACCCGCTGGATGGAAGATATACAGTACGAAACGGGAAAAAGCAGGGCTTAACGCATGGAAAGATGCAAAAAATGGCCATCCGCGTCAAAAGAACAGACAAACTGCTCTTTCCGGAAGGTATAACCGCGCATTTCATAGCTTCCCTGGAACTGTTCGAAGGCGGTGACGTCGATTTTTTGCTCGCCGGTGTTATAACGTTTTGCCGCCTGATCCTTGCATAACGCTTCCATATTCAACGAACGCAGAGGATCAACCTTTACCCGTTGTGCTTTCTGCACGGGTGGCGGTGTAGAACAACCCACTAGCACAATAAGCGCCATTGCCGGAAAGAAAGCGTTCATCATCATTAAATTACCGTCTGGTTTGCAGGTGAGTCTTATTATTTATATCGGTATAGTGGCTGATATCTTACGAATTTCCTTAAGCCTCTATAAGCTGTAGTGATAAAACTCAGATTATTCCAGTGCGCCAACTGAATGATTTATCGGTCAGACTTTTTTTAACCAGATACAGAGACACAGATGCAGCCCAAAATTTACTGGATTGATAACCTGCGAGGGATAGCGTGTTTAATGGTGGTGATGATTCACACCACTACCTGGTATGTGACCAATGCTCATAGTGTTAGCCCCATCACCTGGGATATCGCCAATGTTCTGAATTCTGCCTCTCGTGTCAGCGTGCCGCTATTTTTCATGATTTCCGGCTATCTCTTTTTTGGCGAACGCAGCGCCCAGTCGCGCCATTTCTTGCGTATCGGCTTATGCCTGTTTTTTTATAGCGCAATCGCGCTGCTCTACATTGCGCTGTTTACCTCCATCAATGTGGAGTTAGCGCTGAAAAACCTGCTGCAAAAGCCAGTGTTTTACCATTTATGGTTTTTCTTCGCGATTGCAGTGATTTATCTGGTTTCACCGCTGATTCAGGTGAAGAACGTCGGCGGAAAAATGTTGCTGGTGCTAATGGTGGTGATTGGTATCATCGCTAACCCAAATACTGTGCCGCAGAAAATCGACGGTTTTGAATGGCTGCCAATTAACTTATATATCAATGGCGATACTTTTTACTACATCCTTTATGGCATGTTGGGCCGCGCTATAGGGATGATGGACACACAGCATAAAGCACTGTCGTGGGTGAGCGCCGCACTGTTTGCGACGGGGGTTTTTATTATCTCTCGCGGGACATTATATGAATTACAGTGGCGCGGAAATTTTGCCGATACCTGGTATCTTTACTGTGGGCCGATGGTTTTTATCTGCGCAATCGCGTTATTGACTCTGGTTAAAAACACGCTGTATACGCGTACCATTTGCGGACTTGGCTTAATCTCCCGCCATTCGTTAGGTATATACGGGTTCCATGCATTGATTATCCATGCACTGCGCACCCGGGGGATTGAGCTTAAAAACTGGCCAATACTCGATATTATTTGGATCTTTTGCGCGACGTTGGCAGCGAGTTTGTTACTTTCTATGCTGGTACAACGAATCGACAGAAACAGATTAGTGAGTTAGTAAAAGCCCGGTTACATTGGACTAACCGGGCTTATGTGAATTATTCGCTGTATTCTTCCTGGGTAACCTGTGTTTCTTTTGGTGGGTTTATTCCGGCATCACGAATATTCTTCTGCACCGCTACTGCACCAAACAAGCTTAAGAAGAAAGCCAGCCCATAAAAGCCTTTTTCGCTGAGTAATAACGTTGCATTCCATAGACCTACCAGCAACAACGCAACAGAGATAATAAAGACCGTCAGGCAAGTCATATAATAAATGGGGGTGGTAGGTATGCCTTCATACTTGTCCCGAACGGTCTTTTGATAAGACGCCGCGGAAAACAAACCTAATACCAGTACGGCAAAATAATACCCTTTTTCATTTAACTGCATCTCTGCATTCCATAGTCCTAACAGATAGGTAACAATACCGCCAATAAGGGCTACCCATGAAACAATACTAAATGCCGGAGAATAGGTTGATATTTTGTTGTCCATCACAGTATTCCTTTCATTCCTGAATGTGTAAGAACTTTATGTTGCTCATGCCGAGCGAAACAAACGCATTTGACCAAACAAGCAGACAAAAAAGGCGATGGGATAGATCACCATTTCATAAGCATTGATAGGTGCGTTTAAAACACCGATAAACAAGAGACCGATAGTGATTAACGCTACCAACTGACAGACGTGGATAAAAAAATCATCCAGTTGCCCAAGTTTTTCTGCGCGAAGATATGCATAGTTACCAAAAGTTGCTGTCATTAACACGCCAAGAAAATAGCCTTTTCCACTTAACAATGGGCATGAGATCCATAGTCCAACCAGATAAACCAGCGCCCCAACAACAAATAATAGTTTTGCAACAGTCTTTGAGGTTTTCATAACGATCTCCATATCTACCAGCGATACATTACGAATAACCAACGAAAGACAAAACTGAAAAATGCCATTAACAAATGATTTTCAGAATAAATTCATACTAAATATTAATTAATTACTGAGATATATAGATGTGAATTATCCCCCACCCGGTCAGGCAGGGGATAACGTTTACGCCATTAATGGCAGAAGTTGCTGATAGAGGCGATGGAACGTTTCTCGTCGTGGCTGATAAGCGGCATAACGCTGCGCATCTGGTAGATGCGACTGTTCTAACGGTAGTTGCGGCAACAACTCAATGAGCGATTTCTCTGGATTCGCCGCAATCTGCGCCAGCCTTGCTGCGCCCAGTGCTGGCCCCACATCGCCACCCGTGCGGTAATCCAGTTGCTGACCGCTGATGTCCGCCAGCATTTGACGCCAGTACTCACTACGCGCCCCGCCACCAATCAACGTAACACTTTGCGGTTTAATGCCGCAGGCATGCACGACATCCATGCCATCTGCCAGCGCATAACCCACGCCTTCCAGCACTGCTCGCGCCAGTTCATTGGGGCCATGTTGATGAGTCAAACCAAAGAAAACCCCTTTCGCCTGGGGATTATTGTGTGGTGTACGCTCGCCGGAAAGATAAGGCAGAAACCAAACTGGCTCGGCGCTTTCATCAGCCTGTTGAGCTGCGGTGATTAAAGCAGGGACATTGCTCAGGCCGGTTAATTTCGCGGCCCAATCCAGACACGAAGCCGCACTCAGCATTACAGACATTAAATGCCAACGTTGCGGTAACGCATGGCAAAAGCTATGTACGGCGCTTTCTGGCTTGCTTAAGAACCCTTCGCTGACAGCAAAATAGACCCCCGACGTCCCCAGCGATAACATTGCCTGATTAGCATCAACCATTCCCACACCAACCGCACCAGCTGCATTGTCGCCACCGCCTGCGATAACAGGCACCGCCGCCATACCCCACGCTTTCGCAACTTCAGGTAACAAAGCACCAGTAATTTCGCTGCCTTCGTATAATGCGGGCATCTGGTCACGAGATAAGTGGCAAGCCTGCAGCATGAGATCGCTCCAGTCACGCTTTGCGACATCCAGCCACATAGTGCCAGCTGCGTCAGACATATCGCTGGCAAACTCCCCCGTCATACGCAGACGCAAGTAATCTTTCGGTAATAATACTTTATCGATTTGACGGAATATCTCCGGCTCATGCCGCTGAACCCATAGCAATTTAGGCGCAGTAAATCCGGGCATCATCAGGTTGCCGGTAATCACCCGCGATTGCGGAACTCGCGCTTCCAGCAAAGTGCACTCTTGCGCACAGCGCCCGTCGTTCCACAAAATGGCAGGGCGTAACACCCGTTGCTGAGCATCCAGTAAGGTTGCACCGTGCATCTGTCCGGCAATACCTAATGCTTTAACGTCTTGCAGAGAATGCTGAACGCCCAGAGCTTTCATTGCGCGATCAGTTGCCTGCCACCACTGTTCCGGGTCTTGTTCCGACCAGAGTGGATGCGGGCGCGAAACGGTCAGCTTTTCCGTTTGCGCAGCAACCACCTCACCCTGCTCGTTGAGCAAAATAACTTTTACGCCCGAGGTGCCAAGATCTATCCCGATATACATATCGATCGTTCCTTAAAAAAATGCCCGGTATCGCTACTGATAACCGGGCCAACGGACTGCACAGTTAGCCGTTATTTGTCGAACAGATAATGATTTACCAGATTTTCCAGTTGCTCCTGGCGACCACTCTGATGCACCGGAGACAAATTATGTTCCTGAGCATATTTGGCTAAATCTGCCAGTGACATTTGGCCTTTCAGGATTTGCTGGCCTAATTCACTATTCCAGCCGGAATAACGCTGCGCGATGCGTTTATCCAGCTCGCCATCTTCAATCATGCGCGCTGCAATTTTCAGCGCCAACGCCATCGTATCCATCGCGCCGATATGACCGTAAAACAGATCATATTTATCAGTACTTTGACGACGTACTTTGGCATCGAAGTTCAGACCACCGGTGGTGAAACCGCCTGCTTTGAGAATTTCATACATCACCAGCGCATTCTCTTCCACACTGTTCGGGAACTGGTCGGTGTCCCAGCCCAGTTGCGCATCGCCACGGTTGGCGTCGACAGAACCGAACAGGCCAAGCGCAATGGCGGTGGCTATTTCATGATGGAAAGAGTGACCTGCCAGCGTCGCGTGGTTAGCTTCAATGTTCAGTTTAATCTCTTTTTCCAGACCAAACTGTTTCAGGAAGCCATAGACCGTCGCAGCATCGTAATCATATTGATGTTTTGTCGGTTCTTGCGGTTTCGGTTCGATAAGCAACGTGCCCTGGAAACCGATTTTATGTTTATGCTCAACCACCATCTGCATAAAGCGGCCCAACTGTTCACGCTCCTGACGCAAGTCGGTATTTAACAGCGTTTCGTAACCTTCACGACCGCCCCACAGGACATAGTTTTCACCGCCCAATTTATGGGTTGCTTCCATCGCTGTAACAACTTGCGTTGCCGCCCAACTGAAGACTTCAGGATCTGGGTTCGTCGCCGCACCCGCGCCATAACGAGGGTTTGTAAAGCAGTTAGCGGTTCCCCACAGCAGCTTCACGCCGCTCTCTTCTTGCTTGCCTGCCAGGACATCAACCATTTGCGCAAAATTATTGATGTACTCTTTTAACGACGCGCCCTCAGGGGAAACATCCACATCGTGGAAGCAATAAAATGGCACATGTAACTTGTGGAAAAACTCAAATGCGACATCTGCTTTACGCTTCGCCAACGCCAGTGCCTCACCAGGCTGCTGCCACGGACGATTAAACGCCCCCACACCAAACATATCCGCCCCGTTCCAGCAGAAGGTGTGCCAGTAGCAGGCGGCAAAACGCAAGTGCTCTTCCATACGCTTGCCCAACACCAGTTCGTCGGGATTGTAGTGACGGAATGCTAACGGGTTTGAGGATTTTGAGCCTTCATAACGAACGCGATCGAGCTGGTCAAAATAGGCTTGCATATTGAACTCCATAATCAGGTAATGCCGCGGGTGATGGATGATGTCGTAATATTGGGCACTCCCTTTCAGTTGCTCAATTATGTTATTTCACACTGCTATTGAGATAATTCACAAGTGTGCGCTCGCTCGCAAAATAAAATGGGATGATGAAACTTGGTAATTCCTCGAAGAGAAAAATGCAATAAGTACAATTGCGCAACAAAAGTAAGATCTCGGTCATAAATCAAGAAATAAACCAAAAATCGTAATCGAAAGATAAAAATCTGTAATTGTTTTCCCCTGTTTAGTTGCTAAAAATTGGTTACGTTTATCGCGGTGATTGTTACTTATTAAAGCTGTCCTCTAACTACAGAAGGCCCTACACCATGAAAATAAAGAACATTCTACTCACCCTTTGCACCTCACTTCTGCTTACCAACGTTGCGGCACACGCCAAAGAAGTCAAAATAGGTATGGCGATTGATGATCTCCGTCTTGAACGCTGGCAAAAAGATCGAGATATTTTTGTGAAAAAAGCAGAATCTCTCGGCGCGAAAGTATTTGTACAGTCTGCAAATGGCAATGAAGAAACACAAATGTCGCAGATTGAAAACATGATTAACCGGGGTGTCGATGTTCTTGTCATTATTCCTTATAACGGTCAGGTATTAAGTAACGTTGTAAAAGAAGCCAAACAAGAAGGTATTAAAGTATTAGCTTACGACCGTATGATTAACGATGCGGATATCGATTTTTATATTTCTTTCGATAACGAAAAAGTCGGTGAACTGCAGGCAAAAGCCCTGGTCGATATTGTTCCGCAAGGTAATTACTTCCTGATGGGCGGCTCGCCGGTAGATAACAACGCCAAGCTGTTCCGCGCCGGGCAAATGAAAGTATTAAAACCTTATGTTGATTCCGGAAAAATTAAAGTCGTTGGTGACCAATGGGTTGATGGCTGGTTACCGGAAAACGCATTGAAAATTATGGAAAACGCGCTAACCGCCAATAATAACAAAATTGATGCTGTAGTTGCCTCAAATGATGCCACCGCAGGAGGGGCAATTCAGGCATTAAGCGCGCAAGGTTTATCAGGGAAAGTAGCAATTTCCGGCCAGGATGCGGATCTTGCAGGTATTAAACGTATTGCTGCCGGTACGCAAACTATGACGGTGTATAAACCTATTACATTGTTGGCAAATACTGCCGCAGAAATTGCCGTTGAGTTGGGCAATGGTCAGGAGCCAAAAGCGGATACCACACTGAATAATGGCCTGAAAGATGTTCCCTCCCGCCTGCTGACACCGATCGATGTGAATAAAAACAACATCAAAGATACGGTAGTTAAAGACGGATTCCACAAAGAGAGCGAGCTGTAAGCGTTACGCCCCGGCGCGGAGCGGGGGCGTGATTTCTCTCCATGCCGCGTGAATTAATTGGCTTAGGTGGAGTCGTTATGCCTTATCTACTTGAAATGAAAAATATTACCAAAACCTTCGGCAGTGTGAAGGCGATTGATAACGTCAGCTTGCGGTTGAATGCTGGCGAAATCGTCTCACTCTGTGGGGAAAATGGGTCAGGTAAATCAACGCTGATGAAAGTGCTGTGTGGTATTTATCCCCATGGTTCCTACGAAGGCGAAATTATTTTTGCGGGAGAAGAGATTCAGGCGAGTCACATCCGCGATACCGAACGCAAAGGTATCGCCATTATTCACCAGGAATTGGCGCTGGTGAAAGAACTGACCGTGCTGGAAAATATCTTCCTGGGTAACGAAATAACCCATAATGGCATTATGGATTATGACCTGATGACGCTACGCTGTCAGAAGCTGCTCGCACAGGTCAGTTTATCCATTTCACCTGATACCCGCGTTGGCGATTTAGGACTTGGGCAACAACAACTGGTTGAAATTGCCAAGGCACTTAATAAACAGGTGCGTTTGTTAATTCTCGATGAGCCGACAGCCTCATTAACTGAGCAGGAAACGTCGGTTTTACTGGATATTATTCGCGATCTACAACAGCACGGTATCGCCTGTATTTATATTTCGCACAAACTCAACGAAGTCAAAGCGATTTCCGATACGATTTGCGTTATTCGCGACGGTCAGCACATTGGCACGCGTGATGCTGCTGGAATGAGTGAAGACGATATTATCACCATGATGGTCGGGCGAGAGTTAACCGCGCTTTACCCTAATGAACCACATACCACCGGAGATGAAATATTACGTATTGAACATCTGACGGCATGGCATCCGGTTAATCGTCATATTAAACGAGTTAATGATGTCTCGTTTTCCCTGAAACGTGGCGAAATACTGGGTATCGCCGGACTCGTTGGTGCCGGACGTACCGAGACTATTCAGTGCCTGTTTGGTGTGTGGCCCGGACAATGGGAAGGGAAAATTTATATTGATGGCAAACAGGTAGATATTCGTAACTGTCAGCAAGCCATCGCCCAGGGGATTGCGATGGTACCCGAAGACAGAAAGCGCGACGGCATCGTTCCGGTAATGGCGGTTGGTAAAAATATTACCCTCGCCGCACTCAAAAAATTTACCGGTGGCATTAGCCAGCTTGATGACGCGGCAGAGCAAAAATGTATTCTGGAATGAATCCAGCAACTCAAAGTTAAAACGTCGTCCCCCGACCTTGCTATTGGACGTTTGAGCGGCGGCAATCAGCAAAAAGCGATCCTCGCTCGCTGTCTGTTACTTAACCCGCGCATTCTCATTCTTGATGAACCCACCAGGGGTATCGATATTGGCGCGAAATACGAGATCTACAAATTAATTAACCAACTCGTCCAGCAGGGTATTGCCGTTATTGTCATCTATTCCGAATTACCTGAAGTGCTCGGCCTTAGCGATCGTGTACTGGTGATGCATGAAGGGAAACTAAAAGCCAACCTGATAAATCATAACCTGACTCAGGAGCAGGTGATGGAAGCCGCATTGAGGAGCGAACATCATGTCGAAAAGCAATCCGTCTGAAGTGAAATTAGCCGTACCGACATCCGGTGGCCTTTCCGGGCTGAAGTCACTGAATTTGCAGGTCTTCGTGATGATTGCAGCTATCATCGCAATCATGCTGTTCTTTACCTGGACCACCGATGGTGCCTACTTAAGCGCCCGTAACGTCTCCAACCTGTTACGCCAAACCGCGATTACCGGCATCCTCGCTGTAGGAATGGTGTTCGTCATAATTTCTGCTGAAATCGACCTTTCCGTCGGCTCAATGATGGGGCTGTTAGGTGGCGTCGCGGCGATTTGTGACGTCTGGCTAGGCTGGCCTTTGCCACTTACCATCATTGTGACGTTGGTTCTGGGACTGCTTCTCGGAGCCTGGAACGGATGGTGGGTCGCGTACCGCAAAGTCCCTTCATTTATTGTCACCCTCGCGGGCATGTTGGCATTTCGTGGCATACTCATTGGCATCACCAACGGCACGACTGTTTCCCCCACCAGCGCCGCGATGTCACAAATTGGGCAAAGCTATCTACCTGCCAGCACCGGCTTCATCATTGGCACGCTTGGCTTAATGGCTTTTGTTGGCTGGCAATGGCGCGGAAGAATGCGCCGTCAGGCTTTGGGTTTGCAGTCTCCGGCCTCTACCGCAGTAGTCGGTCGCCAGGCTTTAACCGCTATCATCGTATTAGGCGCAATCTGGCTATTGAATGATTACCGTGGTGTTCCCACTCCTGTTCTGCTGCTGACGTTGCTGTTACTCGGCGGAATGTTTATGGCAACGCGGACGGCATTTGGACGACGCATTTATGCCATCGGCGGCAATCTGGAAGCGGCACGTCTCTCCGGGATTAACGTTGAACGCACCAAACTTGCCGTGTTCGCTATTAACGGATTAATGGTAGCCATCGCCGGATTAATCCTCAGTTCTCGACTCGGCGCTGGTTCACCTTCTGCGGGAAATATCGCCGAACTGGACGCAATTGCAGCATGTGTGATTGGCGGCACCAGTCTGGCAGGCGGCGTCGGGAGCGTGGCTGGAGCGGTAATGGGGGCATTCATCATGGCTTCACTGGATAACGGCATGAGTATGATGGATGTACCGACCTTCTGGCAGTATATCGTTAAAGGTGCGATTCTGTTGCTGGCTGTATGGATGGACTCCGCAACCAAACGCCGTTCTTGATTTTGATAAAAATTTTCTCAAAGCCGGTAACGTATTACCGGTTTTGAGTTTTTGCATGATTCAGCAGGAAAAGAACCATGTTTACTAAACGTCACCGCATCACATTACTGTTCAATGCCAATAAAGCCTATGACCGGCAGGTAGTAGAAGGCGTAGGGGAATATTTACAGGCGTCACAATCGGAATGGGATATTTTCATTGAAGAAGATTTCCGCGCCCGCATTGATAAAATCAAGGACTGGTTAGGAGATGGCGTCATTGCCGACTTCGACGACAAACAAATCGAGCAAGCGCTGGCTGATGTCGACGTCCCCATTGTTGGGGTTGGTGGCTCGTATCACCTTGCCGAAAGTTACCCACCCGTTCATTACATTGCCACCGATAACTATGCGCTGGTTGAAAGCGCATTTTTGCATTTAAAAGAGAAAGGCGTTAACCGCTTTGCTTTTTATGGTCTTCCGGAATCAAGCGGTAAACGTTGGGCCACTGAACGCGAATATGCATTTCGTCAGCTTGTCGCCGAAGAAAAGTATCGCGGAGTGGTTTATCAGGGGTTAGAAACCGCGCCAGAGAACTGGCAACACGCGCAAAATCGGCTGGCAGACTGGCTACAAACGCTGCCACCGCAAACCGGGATTATTGCCGTTACTGACGCCCGGGCGCGGCATATTCTGCAAGTATGTGAACATCTACACATTCCCGTACCGGAAAAATTATGCGTGATTGGCATCGATAACGAAGAACTGACCCGCTATCTGTCGCGTGTCGCCCTTTCTTCGGTCGCTCAGGGCGCGCGGCAAATGGGCTATCAGGCGGCAAAACTGTTGCATCGATTATTAGATAAAGAAGAAATGCCGCTACAGCGGATTTTGGTCCCACCAGTTCGCGTCATTGAACGGCGCTCAACAGATTACCGCTCGCTGACCGATCCCGCCGTTATTCAGGCCATGCATTACATTCGTAATCACGCCTGTAAAGGGATTAAAGTGGATCAGGTACTGGATGCGGTGGGCATATCACGCTCCAATCTTGAGAAGCGTTTTAAAGAAGAGGTGGGCGAAACCATTCACGCCATGATTCATGCCGAAAAGCTGGAGAAAGCGCGCAGCCTGCTGATTTCTACTACCTTGTCAATTAACGAGATATCGCAAATGTGCGGTTATCCATCGCTGCAATATTTCTACTCTGTTTTTAAAAAAGCATATGACACAACGCCAAAAGAGTATCGCGATGTAAATAGCGAGGTCATGTTGTAGCGATGATGAGAATTATCGGCGTCGCATCAGGTAACTCAGCACAACCACCTGATACGAGCAAAAGCCTTATCCGCCTGACAAGTCGGATAAGGCTCGAGGAAATGCAATTACATATGCGCCGCGATTAACCGTTGGTTATCCTGGTACATTGCGAACAGGTAGTTGTTATAACTCTTCCCTTTGGTCGAGTAGCCCTTCAGCTTGTGAATCATCGCTGTGGCAGTCACTTCCTGATCCGCTTTACGCAGTTGTGCACGCGATTTACGGAACGAAGAGTAAGCCGGGTGCGTATTGAGGTTAGTGACATAGGCGCTCACCGATTCTTTGACAGAACTAAACTGTGAGTACCCTTTCACTTTACCCGGCGCATTGGTACAACGTCCTTTCATGCATTTCATGCCGAACAGGTTGTTGTTGTTGCGCGCCAGCTTTGACGTTCCCCAACCGCTTTCTGCTGCAGCCATCGTCGCCACCATACTGGTAGGGATAATGTCTACGCGTTCAAGCAAGGTATTCCACGGGATTTTTCGCGTATTACCAGACCACTTCACCTTGTAGCGTTTGGCGATGTCTTTCAGACGCGCACGCTCAGCAGGTGACCATTGGCCCTGATACTGTTTTGAAATCAGCCAGTTACGTTCCGCAGTAATGGCCGCATTTTGGCTGGTAATGTAAGGCATTACAGTCCGGAGAAACGCCTTTTTCCTTGGTGTTCCGGAAGGGTATTTTCGCAAATCAGGAAGTGAACTACTCTTTGCACTATTGCGAGAATACTCTTGTTTACTGCTTACCTGTTTATTACTAGCTTTAGTTAAGTGGGACTTTTGACTCGCTGTTGTTGTGTGCGTCTTCGCTAACACCTCACTCGAAAACACCAGAGTGAGTAACATAAGAATCATCGCCCCATATCGTCGTATGGGAGTCAAAATCATCAGGTCTCCTGGTCGGATTTAATCATTCCAACACCTTATATTTTTTACAAATTTGAGAGTTGAATCTCAAATCATATCAAAAATAGCTGTCAAGAGCACCCCAAGGAATAGTCCAAATCTGAAACTATGTCACGAGTTAACGATTCAGATTGGCGCTAAATCGCAGAAAATGTGGGGTTTATCGCAAAATTCAGCCGTTTTTTGCGCGCGATCGCTCACCCTTGCTTCTCATCCTGTGGACTTACCGCTCAGGGATGAGTTTTGTCTGGCTTATCGCTGGCAAACTGTCTGAAATCGCAGCAATAAGGACTCATCCGCCATGAAACTCGCCGCCTGTTTTCTGACACTCCTTCCTGGCTTCGCCGTTGCTGCCAGCTGGACTTCTCCGGGATTCCCTGCCTTTAGCGAACAGGGAACGGGAACATTTGTCAGCCACGCGCAGTTGCCCAAAGGTACGCGTCCACTAATGCTAAATTTTGACCAACAGTGCTGGCAGCCTGCGGATGCGATAAAACTCAATCAGATGCTTTCCCTGCAACCTTGTAGCAACACGCCGCCTCAATGGCGATTGTTCAGGGACGGCGAATATACGCTGCAACTAGACACCCGCTCCGGTACACCAACATTGATGATTTCCATCCAGAACGCCGTCGAACCGGTAGCAAGCCTGGTCCGTGAATGCCCGAAATGGGATGGATTACCGCTCACACTGGATGTCAGCGCCACTTTTGCGGAGGGGGCCGCCGGCCGGGATTAATACAACCAGCAAATTGCGATAGTGAAGAACGGTCAAATAACGTTACAACCCGCTGCCACCAGCAACGGTTTACTCCTGCTGGAACGGGCAGAAACTGACACATCCGCCCCTTTCGACTGGCATAACGCCACGGTTTACTTTGTGCTGACAGATCGTTTCGAAAACGGCGATCCCAATAATGACCAGAGTTACGGACGTCATAAAGACGGTATGGCGGAAATTGGCACTTTTCACGGCGGCGATTTACGCGGCCTGACCAACAAACTGGATTATCTCCAGCAACTGGGCGTCAATGCTTTATGGATAAGTGCCCCATTTGAGCAAATTCACGGCTGGGTCGGCGGCGGTACAAAAGGTGATTTCCCGCATTATGCCTATCATGGTTATTACACACAGGACTGGACGAATCTTGATGCCAATATGGGCAGTGAAGCCGATCTACGGACGCTGGTTGATAGCGCGCATCAGCGCGGTATTCGTATTCTCTTTGATGTCGTGATGAACCACACTGGCTATGCCACGCTGGCGGATATGCAGGAGTATCAGTTTGGCGCGTTATATCTTTCTGGTGACGAGCTGAAAAAAACGCTGGGTGAACGCTGGAGCGACTGGAAACCTGCCGCCGGGCAAACCTGGCATAGCTTTAACGATTACATTAATTTCAGCGACAAAACAGGCTGGGATAAATGGTGGGGAAAAAACTGGATCAGAACGGATATCGGCGATTACGACAATCCTGGATTCGACGATCTCACTATGTCGCTGGCCTTTTTGCCGGATATCAAAACCGACTCAACGACCGCTTCTGGTCTGCCAGTGTTCTATAAAAACAAAACGGATACCCACGCTAAAGTCATCGACGGCTTTACCCCTCGCGATTACTTAACCCACTGGTTAAGTCAGTGGGTCCGCGACTATGGGATTGATGGTTTTCGGGTCGATACCGCCAAACATGTTGAGTTGCCCGCCTGGCAGCAACTGAAAACCGAAGCCAGCGCTGCACTTCGCGAATGGAAAAAAGCTAACCCCGACAAAGCATTAGATGACAAACCTTTCTGGATGACCGGTGAAGCCTGGGGCCACGGCGTGATGCAAAGTGACTACTATCGCCACGGCTTCGATGCGATGATCAATTTCGATTATCAGGAGCAGGCGGCGAAAGCAGTCGATTGTCTGGCGCAGATGGATACGACCTGGCAGCAAATGGCAGAGAAATTGCAGGATTTCAACGTGTTGAGCTACATCTCGTCGCATGATACCCGCCTGTTCCGTGAAGGGGGCGACAAAGCAGCAGAGTTATTATTATTAGCGCCAGGCGCGGTACAAATTTTTTTTGGCGATGAATCCTCGCGTCCGTTCGGTCCTACCGGTTCTGATCCGCTGCAAGGTACGCGTTCGGATATGAACTGGCAGGATGTTAGCGGTAAATCTGCCGCCAGCGTCGCGCACTGGCAGAAAATCAGCCAGTTCCGCGCCCGCCATCCCGCAATTGGCGCGGGCAAACAAACGACACTTTCGCTGAAGCAGGGCTACGGCTTTGTTCGTGAGCATGGCGACGATAAAGTGCTGGTCATCTGGGCGGGGCAACAGTGACTTTTCCGGCTTCCCGTTCGTCAGTACCTCGGGAAGCCGCCAACCAGGATAAAATGTCAGCCCTAATCAGCATTGCAGGATAAAGCACCGCTCACTCTTCAACAGACCGATTTGCACCCCAGCAAATGTAGCGTTATTGTTACCTTCCTTGCTACAGAGTTCGACAGATATCCCGCTATGACATTCTCCCTTTTTGGTGACAAATTTACCCGCCACTCCGGCATTACGCTGCTGATGGAAGATCTGAACGACGGTTTACGCACGCCTGGCGCGATTATGCTCGGCGGCGGTAATCCGGCGCAGATCCCGGAAATGCAGGACTACTTCCAGACGCTACTGACCGACATGCTGGAAAGTGGCAAAGCGACTGATGCACTGTGCAATTATGACGGTCCACAGGGGAAAACGGAGCTACTCACACTGCTTGCCGGAATGCTGCGCGAGAAGTTGGGCTGGGATATCGAACCACAGAATATTGCACTAACAAACGGCAGCCAGAGCGCGTTTTTCTACTTATTTAATCTGTTTGCCGGACGCCGTGCCGATGGTCGGGTCAAAAAAGTGCTGTTCCCGCTGGCACCGGAATACATTGGCTACGCTGACGCCGGACTGGAAGAAGATCTGTTTGTCTCTGCGCGTCCGAATATTGAACTGCTGCCGGAAGGCCAGTTTAAATACCACGTCGATTTTGAGCATCTGCATATTGGCGAAGAAACCGGGATGATTTGCGTCTCCCGGCCGACGAATCCAACAGGCAATGTGATTACTGACGAAGAGTTGCTGAAGCTTGACGCGCTGGCGAATCAACACGGCATTCCGCTGGTGATTGATAACGCTTATGGCGTCCCGTTCCCGGGTATCATCTTCAGCGAAGCGCGCCCGCTATGGAATCCGAATATCGTGCTGTGCATGAGTCTTTCCAAGCTGGGGCTACCTGGCTCCCGCTGCGGCATTATCATCGCCAATGAAAAAATCATCACCGCCATCACCAATATGAACGGCATTATCAGCCTGGCACCTGGCGGTATTGGTCCGGCGATGATGTGTGAAATGATTAAGCGTAACGATCTGCTGCGCCTGTCTGAAACAGTCATCAAACCGTTTTACTACCAGCGTGTTCAGGAAACTATCGCCATCATTCGCCGCTATTTACCGGAAGATCGCTGCCTGATTCATAAACCGGAAGGAGCCATTTTCCTCTGGCTATGGTTTAAGGATTTGCCCATTACGACCGAGCAGCTCTACCAGCGCCTGAAAGCACGCGGCGTGCTGATGGTGCCGGGGCACAACTTCTTCCCGGGACTGGATAAACCGTGGCCGCATACGCATCAATGTATGCGCATGAACTACGTACCAGAGCCGGAGAAAATTGAGGCGGGTGTGAAGATTCTGGCGGAAGAGATAGAAAGAGCCTGGGCTGAAAGCCACTAAAAATTGCCAGATGCGCTACGCTTATCAGGCCTACATGATTTCTGCAATATATTGAATTTGGTAGAATTTGTAGGCCGGATAAGGCGTTT
>ENA-OPEU01000013-OPEU01000013.1-human-gut-metagenome-genome-assembly--contig:-NODE-13-length-28433-cov-2.328247_pt1 | contig 28433 bp, 38 predicted proteins | sample MGYA00241639_ERZ501541 | MGnify/ENA primary metagenome ERZ501541 (study PRJEB25962, sample SAMEA2042428) | human gut metagenome | biome: human gut; feature: human-associated habitat; material: faeces...
TACTTCGATATGTTTATATTTCAATACTTCGTTATTTTTATGCTTCGATACTTCGATATGTTTATATTTCGATACTTCGTTATTTTTATGCTTCAATGCTTCGATATGTTTATATTTATTTTATTTGCTGGATATAAGAAGAATCACTATATTTGCCCTGTAATAAAATAAAAACATAAGATTATGGCTATAACAATCGCATTATTTAATCTAAAAGGTGGGGTAGGGAAGACTACTACCGCTGTAAATCTAGCAAAAGCTCTTCACTTATTGGGAAAACGTGTTTTGGTTATAGATACAGATGGCCAAGGGAACGCATCTAAGATGATGGGATTTCGCCACGCAACTGATAAAGTTGGTAAGACTTTATATGAAGTAATGTCTGGATCAGCAAATATCAAAGAATGTGTTTACTGTGACCAGGAAAACGAGGAAAGTTTTGATTTCATACCATCACGCCCTAATATCTACCAATGTGAACAGGAACTTGTAAGCCGAACAGGACGCGAATACATTTTACGCTTGATGCTGGACGATCTAAGGGAATATTACGATGTAATTCTTATAGACTGCCCTCCCAACTATGGACTTATCTCTATAAATGCAATGGTTGCATCCGATTACCTGCTTATACCTATTAACTGCGAGGTTTTTGCCCTTGATGGAATGGGCCTTATCACTGCTAAATTTGAAGAGATAAAAAAACTGGTCAACCCGAAATTACAGATTCTAGGATATGTAATGTCTCGTTATGACAAGCGACTCTCACTTCACCGACAAGCATATGAACAGATGAAATGCAACTTTCCTGGTAAAGTTTTTGCTACAACAATACGTACTAATATTCAGCTAGCAGAGTCTCCTGCACAGCGAACTAATATATTCGATTTTGCTCCAACATGTACAGGTGCTACAGACTATATGGAGTTAGCCAAAGAAATACTATCACAACTATCCAACCACTAAAATATTAAAGTTATGGCAAAGACAAGATTCAATCTGAATGAGACAATGCAAGATGCAGTACAAGGAATACAAGAAGCAAAAGCTATTGCATCCAAAATTGAGGAAGATTTACAAGCTACAAGGTTGGAAGACAGTAATACTCCAATTCCTGACATTCCTGAAAAAGAAAACAATCTTGAAGCGAAAAACTATACAAACCCTATCAATAACTTAGAAACAAGTACAACAGAAGCTGAATCCAGTAGGGTAGAAGGACCGGCAGATACAAAAATCAATCGCCTACGAAAAAAAATACGCAAAATAGACAATGATAAACGTATCTTAAGAAATGTCTATCTGGACGAAGAAACTCTAGAGAAATTTGAAACTATAAAGCGTAAAATGAATCGGGGTAGGGGAAAAGAAAAAAAAGATTCATCAGTATTTGTAACAGATTTACTAAATCTGGCAGCGATTGAGTTTCTCGATAAATACTATAAGGATTTTGCATAGCCACAAGGGTAAACATTCATCAATTTCTTGAATAATTGATGAATGTTTACATTGATCTTATATAATATGACAAAGAATGATTTTATAAAGAAGTTTCCTGATGTTAAGGTGCAGCAGTTTGAAACTGATACAATTCTTAGCAAACAGGAAATAATGGATATTGTTAAGCAGTTTACTAATTCGCTTAATATGGGACTGATATATTATGAACAATGTGGTTGCAATGTTACTGTTTTTACCTCTGATAAAATGAAGTCCGAACTTGCTAAAATGAAGCCCGGATTTCAGGTGACAGATCCGAGCACTGGAGAAGTTGGAGCTGTAATTTCTGACAAATTCATTGTCTGTGGCAACTACTGTGTAAGAGTAAAATTTCCATCAGGTGAAGATGTCTATGATTGTGATTTCTTTGTAGATTAAAACATTAGTAGATAAGATTATGAAACGTGATAATAATCGTATTATTCTTACATTGAATGAAGCTAAGAAAATAATGAACCTATTATATACTTTAGAAGCTACAAGTGGAGCATACGATGAAGAATATACAAAAAGATGCACAATTAGCAGGACGATATGGAAATAGCTCACTCAAATACATTAATCAAAAAAAATAAATAAAATAATGTAGAGCCATGAATAAAGAATCAAGAAATTTAGCAACATACAAGGAGTTTGGCAAGATGGTGCGAGCTGTTGCCGATATTTATGCCCAAATGGGTGATACTCCATTGGAAGAAGAAGGCTGGGAGAGAGAGGAAATATCTAATGCAATCTACTTCATCACCAACAAACATGATTTTCAGGACTTCATTCAGCCATGGAAAGATGCTTTTCTGCGTAACCCAATTGACGTGACGGAAGCAAAAAAATGGGCTGAATACGTTAAAAGTTGCCGGGATAAAGGAATACCATGTGATTACCAGGAATACGAAAATCAAAAAGGCTAACAAATGGAACAAGGAGAAATAATACTTTACCAGCCGGACGAGACAATCAAGCTGGAGGTGAGAATGGAAGATGAAACCGTCTGGCTTACTCAGGCACAGATAGTAGAACTATTTCAATCAAGTAAAGCTAATATCAGTGAACACATTAAAAATATATACGAGCAAGAAGAACTGGAAGAAAGTTCAACTGTTCGGGATTTCCGAACAGTTCGGCAAGAGGGTAAGCGTCAGGTTGTTCGTAACCTTACATATTATAATTTGGATGCTATCATATCCATTGGCTTTCGTGTCAATAGCAAACGAGGTATTCAATTTCGTCAATGGGCGAATAAGGTATTAAAAGAATATCTACTGAAGGGATATTCCATAAATCGACGTCTTTCAGAGTTAGAGAAAACTGTTGCTCTACATTCAGAAAAGATAGATTTCTTTGTCCGCACTTCACTGCCGCCAGTGGAAGGTATCTTCTTTGACGGACAGATATTCGATGCCTACAAGTTTGCAACGGATCTTATCAAAACCGCCAGAAAATCCCTTCTTTTGATAGACAACTATGTCGATGAATCTGTATTGCTTATGCTGAGCAAACGCAATCCGGGTGTGTCGGCCACTATCTATACACAGAAGATTACGGCACAGCTTCAGCTTGACCTTGACAAGCATAATGACCAGTACACACCCATCAATATCAGAACCTACCGGAACAGTCATGACCGTTTCCTGATAGTTGACGATAAAGAGGTTTACCATATAGGAGCTTCATTGAAAGATTTAGGTAAGAAAATGTTCGCCTTCTCAAAATTAGAAATTGAACCCAATTTAATAACCATTAAACTGTGAACTACCGCTAAACTAAAGATTTAGCGGCTTCGGAGATACCAATACCTCCTCTCTTTTCCTGCTTCTTCCTGCCATTGCTTTTTAGGACACGAGGTCGGTCATCCACAAGAGGACAGTCCACAGGCTTGACTTTCCCACGCTCCGTGGGTAGGGCTTTCAAGCCAAATTCCTTGATGTTGCAAGCGGCATTGAAGTCCCGGTCGTGATGTGTACCACATTCCGGGCATGTCCAACTGCGCTCGCTAAGATTCAATTCTTTGTACACATAGCCGCATTTGCCGCAGGTCTTCGAACTTGGGGCAAAGCGGTCTATCTTAATGAGGTTCACGCCATACCAACTGCACTTGTATTCAAGCAAAGTTAGGAACATACCGAAAGAAGCATCTCCTACGGCTTGTGCCAAATGGTGGTTACGCTGCATCCCTTTCACGTTCAAATCTTCCATGCAGATAGTGCGCACTTGGCTGTCGTGCGTGAGTGCATGGGTGATTTTGTGAAGGCTGTTCTTACGGCTGTTAGCTATGTGTTCCTGTAGCCGGGCTACACGGATGCGTGCCTTGTTGCGGTTGGCAGAACCTTTCTGTTTGCGGCTCAACCGCTTTTGTAGCAACTTCAAGCGGTCTAAGCTTCTCTGCAAGTTCTTGGGATTGGCAAACGTGCGTCCGTCAGAACATACGGCAAGCGACTTGATGCCCAAGTCAATGCCGACGGTCGTGTCACGCATCGGTTCGGAAGGCTTCATTCCTTGCATGGACGTGTCCACCAGAACGGAAGCAAAGTATCTTTCCGAAGGGGTCATGCTGATAGTGACAGTCTTCACCGTACCCTTGAACCTGCGGTGCAGCACGGCAGGAATATCTTTCGCTTTGGGGATTGTGATTGTTCCTTTTTCAAAATCCACACGGCAATGCTGTGGGCAAAGGAAGCTCTGCTTGTCCTTGCGGCTCTTGAAGCGTGGGAAACCGACAGCCTTGGTGTTGCGAAAGAAATTGGTATAGGCTGTATCAAGATTACGCAAGGAACTCTGCAAGGACTGGGAGTTGACTTCAGAAAGCCACTCATGCTCCACCTTCAGCTCGCTCTTCATCAAATTGGTCAAGTATACGTTGCCGAGCGTTTCCTTGCGTTCCTTGTAGGCTGTGATTTTCAGGTTCAATGCCCAATTATAGACAAAACGGCAGCCAGCAGCCGAAGGTCTTTGCAAACAAAACCTTCTGCTCATCTGTCGGATAGATTCTATATTTGTAGGCACGTAACATATGGCAAAAGTAACGATTTAAAATGAGACCATGATACAGAAAGATTACATTTCAAAGAACCACTCGAAGTTTCTCATCAAATATCACGTGATATTTGTATGCAAATACAGGAAGAAGCTACTCATTGGAGCAGTGGAATATGACATGAAGCAAATCATGCAGAACATATCAGACCTGTCAGACTTTAACATTGAGGTCATGGAAACCGACAAAGACCATATTCACATGATGATATGCAGCGAACCAAAACTCTCTCCGCTGCAAATCGTAAGGAGGCTAAAACAAATGTCAACAACTGCCATTTGGAAAAGACATGAAAATTACCTTAGACATGTATTTTACTGGGAAAACACATTTTGGACGGATGGATATTTTGTGTCATCAGTCGGAAATGTCAGTCAGGAAACCATCAAAAAATACATCGAAAACCAAGGGTAGCTGCGCTACCCCGCATTTTTCATCCCCTAAACTGAAGATTTAGGGGTTTTCAAATGCGAGTTCCTATAAATAGAGTTAGAGTATTCAAGAAATTAGAACACATCAACACAGTAAGTGAAGTAAACAATTGCATAATAAGTAGTGCCTGAAAATTGGTAATCTCTTGTTCACACAAAAATGAAACAAGTATATTACTTCTTTTCATCCAGGACGATAAACCTTCATGTTTTCTTACTTTAACTGAAATATTAGATATTGCTTCCATAGTTCCCGTTATTAATGTTAATTATTAGCATCCAACAAATTTGGTTCGTGTTTTTTGATTATGCTTTCAACTATTTCTTTCGCACATATAATTCCATTTTTATAGCCTTTAGCATAATCGGTTCTTGTGGATAAGTAGCTGGTATCATTGTTAAGCCACTCGATAATTTCTTTCAGTATTTCTTTTTCCTTCATAATTGTTTTTAATTATGGCTGGCAGAAGAATCACCAGATTAATATGTATTCAAATATTCTATTTCAGTGCATACGGCAAATTTTCCGGTATATCTTGTTCCCTTAGGCATTATAAATACCTGTAAACCTCGCTCGCCTTTTTTGATTCGTTCATTCTTTGCTTTCCGGGCTGATTGTTTTGTGCTGAAATATTTCTTTTTCATGACTCTTATTTAATTTAGGCAGGGCTTTCTCCGCGCCGATTATACTCAATCATCGCTACTATAAAATGCGTAAAGTAACAACCCTCACAAGCAGTAATATATCCCTTCTTGACAAGTTGGCCAAGATAACCTTTCATCTGTTCGAGTGTAATACCAAGTGACTCGTAATCCGTTTCATCATAACAAAATCCACCGTCTTCTCCATAAGTTTCAGCATTGGCAACACAAAGATTATAGACCTCATTTTCAATCTCGGTCAACTTCTGATTACTGATACAATTAACTGTTTCCATATTTCCTGAATTAAATTATACATATTATCTGTTTTCTCACTGTGCAAAAGTACATCTATTTTCTTTACTACACAAGATAAAAGTAAACTTTCTTAGTATACTTAACAAAGTTTAGTAAACTTATTTAATTTACTTAATATAGAAAGAATATATTTGCATAAAACTTAGAACAATGGAAAAAGAATTACCTAAATTAAGAATAAAAGAAATACTCAATGAGAAAGGAATGACGTCCAAAGAACTTGCGGAGAAAATGGGTAAAAGCAAACAATACATTAGCAATATTTTAACCGGCGGCAAAGGCATGTCCATAGCTACACTGGTAGAAATTGCAAAAATTTTGGATATTGAATTCCGCGATTTGTTCGCCTTTACTAGGGATAATCATTCAGAGATTAATGGCTATATTAAGGTGAAAGATGAAATATATGAAATTCACAGTTACGAAGACCTCGAAAAAATTATAAATCTTAGAAACGATGACAAAAGCTAATTACATTAATTGGGATAACCTGAAAAATATCCCTTTCTCACTCTGCAAAGTAGTTGAGGATGAAGAAAACCAAGAAATAGTTCTATACTATTTGGGTGAGCGCGTATTACACGATTATGATCACGTGGGACATTACTTACGCTCTGCCATTATATTGTTCAGAAAAATCAAGAACCGCACAGCAGACTGGGTAAACCTACATAATCTCTGGACACTTCGGAACTGCATCCGGGAAAACTACAACCATGGTATAGGAGTGGATGCACTAATCTATGGCGAGTACTTCGATGGAGAGAACCTAGACACACTTAAACCACTTACAAAACAACGCTTTGAACTAATAATCAGACGAATTAAAGAAAAAGACGAATACGCCACAATTTAATAATAAACATAATACTATGGCAGTAGATATGACAAATTTAACGATTGCACAATATAGGCAGCGTATAGAAGAAATGAGTATAGAAGATATTCAGAAAAATATAGAATATTATGAGCAACCTGGATATAACTGTTCAGCACTTGTTACTGCAGATGGTGTTATAAGTCCTCGGACCAGAATACTCCATGAAGTTTTGACAAAGAAACTTAGGAAGAAAGAGAAAGGCTATTCAAAAATAAAAAGAGAACTGACTGCTATACAATGGGCAAAAGAAGGTTTTGTACTTAATCCTGATGCAGTCGGTGAAGAGAGATACACCAATAACAGATGTCTTATGAAAGCTTTGTATTACCGGGAATATGAGGTACATGAAGATAAAGAAGCTGCTGAAGACTTCCTTAAATCGAGGAGAAATCAAAAAGAAAGAAAACTTGAAATAGAAAGGAACTAATATATGAATAAGAAATTACGGAACGCTATAAAGAAAGCAGAAGAAAAACAAAATGAGGCAGACCTTGCATTACAAGCCGTTTTTAAACATCTCACTTTCTCAGGATTTAGTAATGATCCAAATTTGAGTATGGCTTCAGGAAATGAAATTATACTTGAATTTAACGGTTCAGAAATGAATGTGCATGAAATAATAGACCGTATGGAGTCTGTTGGATATATAACTCCTAATGACTTTATAATTAAGTAGCAAGAAAGAACTTAAGAATCTTAGTAAAGGAGTAAAGATGGGTAGTCAGTTTAATAATGGAATATGGACTACTGTTCAGTTTCTTGTTTATTCTCACAATGAAACAGAGCAGGCTATACAGCTTGTGGAAGAATCAGGTTTGACAAAAAAAGACTGCTTGAAATCCCAGATGGAATCGGATTTTGAATCTGAAACCATGCTGGAGTTCATCAACTCTGTTTTCCCTTAAAAGCCATTGTATATAAGAATAAGTCATGAAAAAGAAACTGGATACTTTGATTGGTGATACCCCATATTAAGAAACGGATAGAGGATTCTTGTGTCAAAGATAAGCAGAATATTTTACTACACTTTGGCAACTATATATTTAATAAGTTTTAGACACTAGCATTTGAATAGGCCGAAAATATGCTTTTTTTCTCGTATTTTTAACTTTTACTCATTCAGCTTTAATTGCATCAAGTAAAAAAAATCGTTTAATGCAGCTTAAAAGAAAGCTATTTTTTTGATTTTTTATTTATTGAATCAGCTATACAAAAATTAAGCAGTTTTTTACTTTATATTTTTTTCCCTATACGGTTTTATATGGTTACGATTTTTCAGCAGTGAATCATTTGTTGAAGGCAGAAGTGAAGGTATTGTTTGATGCCAGAGGCAGTGCATTTGTTAGATACATAAGCAGCACATTTGTTTCGCGCACGCGCGTTTTTAGTAGCTTTCTTTATAAGCTATTTAATAACAGGGCTTGCAATTATCTGATTTTCTGTGTTTTATAATTTATTTTACCACACTTTGGCAACATTTTACCACACTTTGGCAACATTTTACCACACTTTGGCAAAGTGATTTTTTATTTTACCACACTTTGGCAACTATTTTAGCACACTTTGGCAAGTTACATAGATCTTATTTAATTTAAGATTTGAAAACTGTTTATAACATTCATTACTTTCAATTTAAAATATGAAAGAATACGATATATTTTTATTCATAAATGAATTGGCGTAAACAACAATTGAGAAACAAGATATTAGCTATTTTACCACACTTTGGCAAAAGAGAGAAAATATGTTATTTTATACCTCATAGGAAAAAATTAAAAATAAGCTGTTGAGGTATTCTTATACTCACAATAAGCATAAAATACATTATTATAAAGTACAATGTTAATTATTATATATAAAAAAGAGACTAATTAAGATATGCACATATAAATATACATCTTTTTACACAGATGCTTTCAATTAAACTTAGATGCAAACTTTATTTTTAGACATCCGCTTAAATATTTTGTCTAATAATTACATGTTTTTTGTGGAAAAAGCTATTTTTGCAAAAAAAAAAGTATGAAGAAGAAGAATTACGAAGAAATATTTAGTTCAGAAAAAATTACGGTTTTGTCAAACAAGAAAAATGACAGCCGGATAATGAATCTAACATGCCCAATTTATCAGACAAACTTTCTAACCGATGCAAGACAGATTCTTAACAAAGGTACGTATCGGGCGATAAAGTTCATTGTGAAACAGATTCAGGACGAAAGAATAATGCTTGAATCCTACATCAAAAACAATGAAACGCTGAAGATTAATATAACTCGAGAAGATATTCTGCGATGGTATCCAGATGAACATGCCCATCGAGAGTTAAAGGCAGCTGCGGAGTGGCTAAACAACACCGACGTAAATTATGAAACGCCTACAGGATGGGTAATGGCCAAACTTGTCGGAGAAGTAAGTTATGACATTAATACTGGAATGACAATATACATCACTCCTGGTGTGCTTCCATTATATTACGTAGTAAATAAGCATTTCACAATGTTGGATTTCGCTGTAACCATGAGTATCCAGGACAAAGCAACTGCTTTCTTTTATGACAAATGTTGCAAATGGCGTTCTGCCGGCATATTTACTTACACGCCCACGGAATTAGCAGAAGCTATTAATGTCAGTCCTATCACCAATCTACTTAAAACAAGATATATCTTATCTGCTGATAGGGAAATGAAGAAGTTATTCTTGGAAGGATTGATAGATTTCTATTTCGATACGTATGAGTTGCGTTCCGGGAAAGGCCGAGGCGGAAAACTTGATAAGTTCATCTTTAGGATTCAGGATTGTTTGCCTGGATCCGAAAAAGATTACCAGGAGCAAGCCCACATGAGAACCTTCATCATAGAGACAATAAAAAGCACAGTTCCTTCTTTAGTTTCCGATGATATCTTCAAACAATTGAAAGAGTTATCAAGAACAGAACTAAAGGACTTATGCAGCGAAATGTCAATTTTCAAAACCGAGCTACAAGAAAATAAAATTAGGGATGCTCGAGGGATATTGTGGTTCAAGTTAAGAAACAGATATAATATCAATCCCAATGGAACTGAAAGGCTCAAAAAGAATCCACAAAATGAATATCCAAAATATAAAAAGATCAGCGAAGAAATTCAAGCAAAAACACAAGATGAAGCAGCGACAAAAGAAGTACAATACACACAGGCAGTACTTCCATTTGAGGAAGATAAACCTTCCTGGTGGTCGTACTGGAGTGATACGATCAACGATATAATTAGCAATTACCGAGTTGGCGATAGAGAGATAAATGAATTCGAAAAAAAGACACTGTCGTATATGTTCAATGAAAAAGATAAATTTTCGCCTCAATATGACGGAGAAGAGCTGAGAATACAAATTGAGCCAAATATTTACAAGAACTATGTTGCCCAACCATTTTCCCAATTATATGAAGGGTTGCATAAAGCAATAGTGAATAGTGTATTCAAATTCTTCCCGAATATTAAAAAGTTATCGTATGCCGTCGGAGGGTATGGAGGTAATAATTTAACAATCGTCCCTATAAAAGAGATTTAAACACATTAGCTGACCAACAAGTGGTCAGCTTTTTTTATATTAATGAACTTGAAAGGCTTTAAGCAAAAAAATAACCTCCAGAAAGTTGATAAAAAACTTTGGAAGTATCATTATAATATAATAATTTTATGAATAAAACGCAAAAAAACAAGAAAATGTTCGTTTTTTGGTTATGGCACAAAACTATAAAAGAATTAAATAAATACAAACTAGCCTTGCATAATTTTATACTTCTTTAACTTAATATATCTATATACGGAAGATATGGGAACACCTGTTTTCAAAGAAATCTCTTTTGCAGTGCTCCCATTTTTTTTTAAATCTATAATTGAGTCTAGTTTATAATTGCTTATAGATATCCCTGGTGGACGACCTATCTTTTTACCCTTGAGCCTAGCTATTCTAATACCCTCTTTAGTTCTTTCGCTACGCCCACTAATCTCCATTTCAGCAAAGATGCCTGCCAACATAAAAAAGAACTCTCCTATCATTGTTGACGTATCAATTCCTTCCCGAATAGATATTATAATCACGCATTTACGTCTTACAATATCAAGAACCTCTAGTAATTCTTTTGCCGAACGCCCCAGTCTATCAATCTTCCAGACAACTAAAGTATCACCTGCAGTTGATTGCTTTAATAATCTTTTCAAGACCGGTCTATCTTCAATTTTTCTTCCGCTCTTTTTTTCCATGTAGATTTTATCGCAGCCTACCCTTTTCATGGCTTCAATCTGCATGTCAAGATTCTGTTCCTTCGTTGAAACTCGTGCATAACCGATTTTTTTCATATAGACAAAGTTAAATCAAATTCTTTTTTTATCAAAAAATGAACATTTTTTAAATATTATGAGATCAAAGAGAAAACTTATTTTGACATTGCTATGTTTTACTGGAATAACAGTTTCAGCACAATCTTATTCTCTGAGGACCAATGTATTGGGACTTGCAACGACTAATTTAAATGTCGAAGCGTCAATGACGTTATCGAGAAAATGGTCAGTGCATTTACCTGTACAGTATAACCCTTTTAAATTTGCGAACAACCGTCAATTCCGCAATTTTTATGTCGCACCAGGTATTCGATATTGGCTGTTACAAAGCTACATCGGAGGGTTCGTTGGCATCTATGGAACTGCAGGAACATATAGTGTTGGGAATCTTTTCGGAAATAAATATCGATACGAAGGAGAAAGTTATGGTCTATCAGTATCAGTTGGCAAAGCCTACCAATTAGGAAAAAATTGGAATTTTGAATGGGAAATCGGTGCAGGTGCACTATGGATGGACTATGACAAATATCTGTGCAAAGAATGTGGAGATTTAATTAGTCGTAATCATGGATGGTCATTTCTTCCAACTAGAGCAGCGTTAAACTTTGTATATCTATTCTGATATGAAACGAGAGAAACTGGTAGTCCCTATAATGGCTATAATAACAGCGTCATGTGTTACTCAGAGGAATCTGGATCGGGTAAGAATATCTCAGCCCAATTTGAATAATAAAATTGACACATCATTTGAGTCACCCAAAATAATCAAGTGGACAGATGAAAGTGGGCAAACAAGAATTGTAACACAAGCAGCTGTTGATTCCACTACTGGGGAAAATATATCTCTAACAGAACTAAGTGAAATTACAGTGACTGCAAGAAGTAAGCAGACGGCAGAACGTAATGGCAAAATTGATTTATCATTTGTTGTTACTGTTCCTGGCTCTCTGATTAATAACAAATGGCAGTTACAGTTAACTCCTGTAGTCTACAAGCCACAAGATACCATCTACCTGGAGAAAATATTTTTATCCGGATCAGATTTTGCAAAAATGCAACAGAAGGGGTATTTGCAATATCAGGCCTTTCTATCGTCAATCATCCCAGACAGTCTTTACTTGAAAGAAATGTTCAATCAGAAAGGCTATAAAAAGGCGATGGAAGAGCTGGAAAATGAATATTTCCAGGCATGGAAGAATGAAGTAATTCAAAAAGAACGCTGGATTGATTGGTCAGACAAACTCAATGCTCGTTTTGTACACTTTAATTATAAGGTAGATCAAAGCCGTGCAGCTATTGAAGGATACAACTCTATACTCGAATATCTACCTGCATATAGTATGCACCGTAATCTTGACCACAAAAATATTCCTTCAAAATGGAGAATGTTTGCTGAAGGGAACTATCTGATTCGAACCAAAAGCATAACTTCAGAAGACTCTATAGAAATTATTAAGAAATACACCAACTATAAAAAAATAGCTGAAAATCAGAGAAGAAAAGAAATGAAAGAGGAAATGTACGATAAATATGTGCGTTTCCCAGTCCAACCAGCAAAACTTGATACTATAATACGCGAAGGCAGTAATTTTGTTTACTATTATAAACAAGAACTTCCTGTCACAGACCATACAAAAAAGATTGATCTAACATTAAATGGACAAATTTTGGCCAAAGATGAAACACAAAGATCACTTCCTCCATCTGATACTCTTACATACTACGTATCCAGTATGGTTCAGTTCCTTGATCGTACACCTCGATATAAGAAAAAGATTATATCACGTAAGGATGAAGTAAATGTTACAGCTTATGTTAACTTCAAGACTGCATCTACAACCTTTGATGAGGACTTAGGAAATAATAAAAATGAAGTAGATAAAGTTTTTGAGACTATACGTAACATTAACTACACAGGAGAATTCTTAATCGACAGTATCTACATGACGGCAACCTCCTCTCCTGAAGGTTCAGCAAATATGAACCTGCAACTTTCCAAAGGACGAGCTATTAATCTAAAAAAATATCTGATGGAAAAGACAGACGATCCAGAGGGAGTGGACTCACTATTCCGTCCTCGCTGGTTGGGAGAAGACTGGATTAAATTGTCAAAACTAATTATAGCGGATGATAGCATTCCTGAAAGGGAGAAAATTAATAATCTCCTTAATATAAGTGATTTGGATAAGAGAGAAATAACAATGCAGAGTTATCCTTATTATTCATACATCAGAAATAAGTATTATCCACTTCTTCGCGCAGTAGAGTTCAAGTTTCATCTGCACCGGCGCGGTATGATTCAAGACACCATTGTTATGCCCGTTATAGATACTACTTATCAACGAGCTGTAACAATGATAGAAGACAGACAATATAAGGAAGCATTAATTTTACTTGATGAGCAATATCCCGAAGACTATAATACAGCAATCTGTCTAATGTCGCTAGGATATGATAAACGAGCATTGGAAATAATGCAAAAACAGACTGATACATCAGACAGAAACTATTTACTGGCAATTCTTTATGCGCGACTGAAGAATCCAGAACAAGCAGTCAAATATTATATAAAGTCATGTGATCAAAATGAAAGTAAGATTTGGCGCGGGAAACTTGATCCAGAAATTAACAATCTAATTAAAACTTATAATTTGTATAAAGATGATTATTAAGAAAACAATTCCTATTGCAGCAGGAATAATATGTTCCACTTTCATATCCTCTTGTAATTTCAACGAGGATTATTGTATCCGTCCTGGTGAATTGATAGCCTTCTGTAATTTTTCTAATATTAAGGAAGAGCCCCCACTACCCTACCAACGACATGTCATACCATTTCAAGGTATAGTCAGTACAAATGAGGGAACAACCTTTACGCAGGATACCTTGCGTTGGAGTATTCCACAAGGAGAATACAGTTTCATCTTTTACACAGGCGAATATACAGTAGAGAACCTTGACAACTATCATGAATGTAAGCTTTCGGTCAGAACTGACACCTTTGATGGACGTGCATATATAGCAGAAAAACAGAAATACTGTTGTTCAGCAATTTTCGACCAGAAACTTGAATATCAAAAGCCAAAAATTGTTGAGATAATACCTTGGAACTTCGTCAAGAAGATCAACATTCATCTTAATGTAGAAGGAAATATCAACAATATAACAGAGATATCAGGAGATTTAAGTGGAGTCTGCACATCACGCTATCTTTACTCGCGAGAGACATCTGGATCAGCTAATGTTAATGAACCATTTGTCAAAACAGGTGCGAATTGGCAAAATTGTGAAAATAGCATCTATGTGTTTGGAATGTCTCCGGCTGACGCGAATATACTTAAGATTAATGTAAAGATGGACGAAGAAAACCAAGCTTTCAATGAAGTACAAGAAATTGATCTATCAACTGTACTTCAAGGATTTGAAGCTGACGAAATCACCATCAATCTAAAATTACATGTTGGCAAAGAATTAACCCTTGATAATGTAACAATATCTGAATGGGAGGACCATCCAGAAACTAATTTATAATAACTAATTAAAAACTTAAACAGAATGAAAAAAGTAATTTTTATGGCAGTATTAGCTGCAGGAGTGTTATCATCATGTAATCAAGAAAGTGAAGAATCACCGATTCAAGAACAAACCTTGAAAATAACAACTTCAGTAAGTAATATTGAATCACGTGCAGGATTCATTGAAAAGCAGGATTTTGTAGACAATGATGAAATGGGGATCTTTATGTATAAATCAACCGGATGGGGTGATGCATATCCAAGATTCTCCGCACAGAATAATAAATCTACCCGAACTTCATCTGGATGGAAGTTGGCCAATGATATTTATCTATTATCGGATAAAGCAAGTATCTGGGCATATTATCCATATAATCAGAACATAACTGACGGAACAAAAATACCTGTACCTATCAGCAGTACAAACCATGTTGATTATATGTGGGGTAAAAGCACAAATGAGGTTTCCGTAATCGAAACAGGCGCTATAATACCTATGTATCATGCATTATCACAATTTGTCATTCGTCTAAAGGTTTCTCCGGAATACCATAATGATGGTAATTTAACTTCTGCAAAATTGAAATGTAGCAAATCAAAGTTTGCAACGACAGGTACAATGAATATCAATGACAATGGTAAAATTACTTTTGCACCAACATCAACAGAACTGTCTTGGGCTCCAAACACGACAGTCCCAGCTCAAGGATCGGCTGCTGTGGATTTTTCTGCTGCAGTATACCCTATGACAATTTCATCTAATGAGGTTACACTCGAAGTTGTTATTGACGGTGCAACTTATAATTACTCAATTCCCGAGATTGAGTGGACAGCAGGGAAACGTTTTATCTACTCAATCACAATGCAGTCCAATAGTGCTGAAATAGGTGGCGAAGATGGCAATACAGTTACTATAGAGCCTTGGACTTCAACTGAAAATGATATAACCCTTGTCCCTGTTAAATAGTTTATGAAAATTCAAATTATAATACTATCAACCTTAATACTGCTATTGTGCTCTTGTCGCAAGGAACTTGAATACCCGCCTCAAGACGAAACTGGTCATGTAACCTTTATGGTTGAATCAATTAGCCGGAACAGTCAAGAAGGAGATTTTCAAGATGGTGATGCGATTGGCATTTTTGCTATTGAGCCTATTACCGGGGTGTACTGGGCAACAAATAATAAATATGTCTATGATGGCAATAAATTCAAGCCAGCGACTGAAGAGGACGATATAGTGGTAACAAAAGGAACAGATTTTGATTTCTACGTATATTATCCATATGATCCAAATCAAAATGACATAACGAATATTTCACATGTATGTATTGATCAAGATACAAAATCAGGCTGGGTAAGCAGCGATTTTATGACTGCAACATATACCGATGCAATTATAGATTATTCTATTCCATTACAATTTAAACATAACTATGCAACAGTAGAAGTTCATGTGAATAAAAATGATGGAGTCACTGCTGCTACATTGAAGAATGTAAAATATTCTAGCAGGATTAATTTGTTAACTGGTCAATCAATTACAGAGGATTCTCGTATAAATCTGAAAATGTATTGTTACAATGCAAATGATAATGGTAATGCGATATTCAGATGTACCGTTCCTGTTCAAACATTATCAGCCTTATCAAACTATGTAACTCTCTCAGGTAATACATCTATTGATTTACTCGCCGAGTCAGACATGACATTATCGGCGGGAAAGATTCAAAATTATAGCATTACCTACCAAAAATCCATTCAGATAACCGATTATCCATCTGGAGGTACAACGACTGGTGCTGGTTATTATAATATCGGCACACAATGTACCGTTACCGCTAGTCCTAAAGCCGGATATGAATTTGCAGGGTGGTATGAAAACAACCAATTATTAAGTACCAATTTATCCTACACTTTCGAGGTGTTATCGGATCGTAATCTGGTACCCAAATACCGGAATTATTCATCCTGGACAGTTAATATATCGGCAAATCCTACACAAATCAAAACGGCAGGAGGAAGTTCAGCAATTACTTCGTCGGCTGTTCGGAGTGTTTATGTCAACGGTGAACTACAGGGTACAGAGAATGGATCAGTTTCTCTTAGTAGCAATAATCCTGCATTTGTTGTACAAGGTTCAACAGTACGTGTAAGTGAAAATACCACAACAAGCACCCGTACTGCTACTATTACAGCCAATTGTGGAGGTGTTACTAATTCTGTAACTTTAACTCAACCAGGTCGTACAGTAACATATGTCTTTACAATCAATGGAGGTACTTCTGCGAGTGAAACAATTGAGTCAAGTGGAGGAACAGTCAAATATTCTATTGTCAGTCAAAAAACAACTATAATAGATGGCAATTCTACTACCGTAACAGCTAACTGGAGTTCTTCTTGGAATCCTTCATCATTTGGATCATTAGGGAATGATGGTTCTCTGATAATTTCGGATAATCCCAATACAACTCAAAGAGTAGCAGTAATTACTCTTACACAGGAAGGTAGTGGTAAACAAATAACTATTACTGTCCGGCAGAAAAAGAAAAACTCCGTAGATATTGAAGGGTAATATGAAAAAAAATCTAATTATAACAGCAATTCTTGGTACAGCTCTTATGAGCTGTACCAATGATTCTCCACAACCAGTAAACCGATCATTAGAAGTCGAATGCTATTCTCGTTCGGCCAATGAAAAAAAAGTTGTAGAGGATTTCGGTATGTATGTTTTGACTTCAACAGGTACAACTTATCAAGGAGTCAACAATCCTGTTCATGTAACATATCAGTCTGGTTGGAAGTTCCCGACAATCCTTCTAACCGAAGATGCGTACATATATTCGTTTTCTCCCTATACAGAAACAACAGATTGCACTGCTTTAAATGTTAATCTTAGCACTCAGACTGATTACTTAGCTTCATCAGGGCCTACGACTGCCGGAATTTCGAATCCTTCAGCAAGCATTACAATGGAGCATATACTCAGTAAAATCAATGTAACAATTGACGGATCGAGTTCATGCCAGGTAAAATTATTGAATGTGCCCATTGATGTAGAATATAATCTGAAAACAAATCAACTAACTATTGGTAATAGTGGTGATTTAACCTCTAATTCATCAAGCATCCTGATTTGTCCATCAGTTTCACAGGTATTGAAAATGCTAATCACATTCAATGGCAAACAATATGAATATTCAGAATCTGCCAAAACTTATGAAGCAGGAAAAGAGTACAACTTTAATCTTAGTATAAGCGATAGTAAGGAATTGGTAATAACAGGAGATGTGACAATAACAGATTGGGAACAAGCCGGAGATTATGACGGAACAGTAAACGAAAAATAAATATGAAGAGAAAAGTTTCATTATTAGTACTTACACTAACAACATCTACTGGTGCATTCGCACAAGATGCCCGAAGCGCCATGAACCAAATACTTGATGGTTATACCTTACCTATTTTCGTCGCATTTATGCTAGCGGGTATTGTATTAGGACTAGTTCAGCAATGGGATAATATTATCGATAAGGATAATAGAGGAACCCGTAAAGACGGCTTATTTGCTCTAGCTTGGTATGTTGGCTATGCTCTAGTAGCTGCAATAGTTGTTACTGCAGTCAAAACTGCTATATCAGGAATATCCTTACAAGTATAATGAAATACACTATCAGGAAAGGATTGGAAAGCCCCTGTAAAATTAGGGGCTTCCTCTCAACAGATTATTGGATTCTGATTGCTGCGTTATCTGGAGCCGTTATTCTTTTCGTTCTTGGTATGCGCTCAGGAATAATGGCAGGTGACTGGAGTACGTGCATCATTACTCTAACATGCAGCATTATTGTATTACCCATCCTAGTCAGGAGATTCCGAAGAAATGCAAGAAGTAAAAAATTCGATGAGATCAAGAAAGAATATACCATAAGTAATTTCCAAATAAGTCACACAATAAGGAAAAATGAGAACAGACGAAGCATATAGTATAATAGATATAGTCAATGAGGAGAATGGTGTCATTCTCACTCAAGGTGGGAATATCTGTATATCATATCGGTTAGAAGAGCCAGAATGCTATTCATTATCACGTGAGGACATAGACCAAAGAGATAACCTTCTGAAAGAAGCTTTCAAGTTTCTTCCTGACAATTGCTATGTACATAAACAAGACCTGTATTTAAGACGGAATTTCCATGCTGTGCCCATGAACTGGTCTTTCCTTGATGTGGCAGATGCAAAACATTTTGAAGGAAGACTCTATATGCAACACATCTGCGTTATTCACTTTGTGCTTGCAGGCCTTAAATCATTAGAAAAGGCATATGTCTCGTCTCCTTTAGCATATAAAGATAATCTTCATAAAGAAGATCTAGAAAAGCTAACTGATTTTCTAGAAGCTATCAACAACTGCGTCAGTCTGATTAAAAACCTTAGAGACACACAGATCACACCAATTAAAGGAGAAGATTTAAGAAATTATATAACAGGATATACTAATCTATTTTCAGATCCAAATGCAATAACCGATATACATATCAATAATGAGATACATGTAGGGAGAGTAAATGCTAGATATTTCTGTATCTGTGATGAATCAATGTTACCTGATAACAGTGTTGCCAATTATGTAAAAGATAGTTCTCTTCCTATAGCAAACGAAGAATTATACCATCCTCTTCTTGAGGAATTGGGTATGTATTTACCTTATAATCACATGGTAAATCAAATCATTTACCTGGAAGGTAATGACAAATTACGTGCAAAGATTGCTCGTAATATTGATATCTATGGCTCCAACAGCTCCATGAGTAAAAGTATAAAAGTGCAGTTTGACAAACTCGATAAACTCCAGGAGGAAATCATTGAAGAAAACGAAACGCTTGTGCGTACCCATTTTTCAGTCTGCATTTTTGATGAATCAGAAGCTGTACTAGACAAAGCTGAGAAATCTGTAAAGGAAACACTTAATATAAATCAGTTCAAATACTATATACCCGGATATGATAACCTTGGAAGAATCCATTTTTCTTGCGTACCCGGGCAAATAAGCTGCATGCCAAAGGAGTATTTCATCCTCACGACCTTGCCTATTGCACTCTGTCTATTCCTACAGTGCAGTGAATACAGGAATGATGACGAAGGTATCTTTGTGCATGATAGAATGTATCAGATACCTCTTCGCAAGGACATTTGGGATGCATCTAAGAAGCGCGTTAATGCCCGTAACGGAATGATTATAGCCGGAACCGGTGGAGGAAAATCAGCATTCACACTGAATTTCACCCAACAGCTTATAGAGCAGGACTACACATGTATTGTCGTTGAGTTCGGAAAATCCTTCAGCCAGCTATGTAAGCTTTATCCTGATATATCTCTACATGTAGATTACGACGGTAAAACGCCACTTGGAATTAACCCGTTTGACTTGGGTGGAAAGGATCTTGACAATAATGATCTGGAGATGCTTTCAGGAATTATTCAGCGTTACTGGAAACATATGTTTACCAAAGAAGAGTCTGAGAAAGAAGTTGCATTAACCCGATTCATCCAGGACTATTACGAACAGATAACTTCCGGACATAACTTTGAAAGTTTTTACCACTATGTAACAGAGAACTATGATAAGATTCTCAAACGGAAAAATGTTGTGAGCAAATATTTCGACCTGGAATCATTCAAGTTGAATTGCGGCGAATTTTTACCCGGACAACGATATGAAAATGTATGTAAGGATACATTAATGGATTTTTCATCAAAAAAGTTCATCGTATTTGAACTTACGCAAATCAAGCAGGATAGATTCCTGAGTAATTTGGTAATGAGTATGATTTTCTCCATTATTCAGAAGAAACTTCTATCGGACAGAAGGAAAAGAGGAATTTTGATTTTTGACGAATACGCGGAAACGGCACAAATGACTGATACTGCTACCGGTACAGGTATCCACAGTTCTGTGGCATTCTGTTATCAGAAGATCCGAAAAGAGAATGGTGCCGTATATACCATAGTACAGACGCCTGAGCAGCTTCCAGACGATGAGAATACCAAAAATATCATCAGTAATACTGATATGCTTTTTGTATTACCGACAAAGGAAGTAATCTATCAGAGTATAATAGATAAATTCAAGATTACAAGAGATTACCAGATAGCATTAATGAAGTCCATGCGGAACAACTTTTCCGGTCCACGCCCCTACTCTGAATGCTTCATGAGAATGGGAGAGAATTATGCCACAGTAACACGCCTGGAATTCTCAAAGGAAAAATTCTTAGCATTCCAGACTGAAGGTGAAATTTGGTCTGAGCTCGAAGAAAAGACAAAGAGGATGTCCATGCAGGAAGCTATTCAAGAATATATTATTGAACATAAATAAATTAAGCCATGAAAAAATTATTATTATCCCTATTCGTTTTGGTTCTAGTCACAGATCTTCATGCACAATGGGCTGTTTCTGATGCTCCTAATCTTGCACAAAATGTAAAGAACTTTGGAGAATTACAGAAGCAAGTAGATCTTCTTTCGCAGCAAAAAAGTAAACTCGATGAAAGTTTAGATATGATGCGCAAGGTAAATACAACTATCAGTAATTCTGTAATGGTAAAAAACATTATGGAACGGCAGATTCAATTATCAGATCAATGTCTTGATATTGTAGGTAAGCATGAATTAAGTTCCCAAACCGCTCAGACATTAATGTCATCAATCACACAGATATTATCCAATAACACAAGAATGCTTTCTTTATCTAAAATGATATTATCCGCATCAGTAAAGATGAATGATGCTGAACGTCTTACAGCATTAACAGAGATAGAAAAGAAAATGAAAGAAGAAGAACAAAAGATATATAAATTAAGTTCACTGTTGAATGGTTATGATTCAATTAAAAAAATGTTGAAATGAATCCACAATATAAAATAGATTATGCATTTCAAGAAATCTTTGAGGCATACGCTTCAGTTAAATCTAGCATTGTATATGATGCTCTATTTGCAATAATTGCAGGTATCATTCTCTCCACTTTAGTCTTTAGATTAATTGGAATTATTAAAGATATGATTTCTGAAGGAAAAGGTTTTAGTGCAAAACATTTCTTTGAAGTAGGTAAGGAATATATGGCCGTAATGCTGATAATTGTCATGCTGCCAGTATTTGTTACATTATTCGAACAACTTCTTGCTTATACAGCAGACCAACTTGTCAGCAGACTAGCTCCATCTGGTGCATATGACCATGATCAGCATATTCTACGATTAGCAAAACAAATGGTCGAAGATTGTCAGAATATGGATTTATCAGATGCCGTCGTTGTTGGAGTACCAAAATTTTTATCTGGTATTCTCATGGCTGCAGTAGGTTCTTTTTTCGCATGTGCTTATAATTATGTGATGCATATTTTCGTTGCGACACGTTACCTTATGGTGATAATGATGGAATTGGTTGGTCCTATTGCAATTGTCTGCCTACTTAACAATGATACACGGAGTTCTTTTTTTACATGGTTGAAAGGCATGTTCGGAATTTTCATGCTTTATCCCGGGTTTATAATGGCTAGTGTTTTTGCTGATGAATATACAGCAAATCTGATAAGTAACTCTGTCTGGCCGGCATTCGTTTTGGTAATATTCTCCTTTGTTCTAAAACTGACATTATTAGCAACTGTAAAAGCAATGGTAAATAAATGGTTATGATACATATTAAAGACATTCTGAAAGACTTTAGCAAATATGCTGAAGCCCGTAAAAATTATACTCTCAGAACGAAACTTGTTTTTATTTTCTGTTCTGTTACAATAGCAATGGTATTATTCTTCAGCTATCGTGTAGTTAACAATGCGATGAATAAGATTTTAATAGTCAATGAAGGTGGTGAGTTTGTGCATTTCAAGGCTATACAAACAGACAAGCTGTTTGAAAGTCTTTTAAAAAGTCACTGTTACTATACCGCCTACTACCTTAACAGCTTTGATCGCCTAACTATTGAAGAAAACCAGGCACGAGGTTTATTTCTGGTGAATAAAAGTGAGGCCAATACCATTTTTGCCAAATATCAGACTGACAGAGCTTATGGAGATGCTCTGGAACTCGGAGTTGTATATAGATGCGACTTTGAGAAAATTAATAATGTTAGCGTACAGGGAAATGAATATCATGTGCAATTCGCTTCTGTACTATCAATTATAGCAAATACAGGAACCAAGAAAATCCGGATAATCAGCGAAGGTACTGCAATAAGAACAACTCCACAGTATCCTGAGAATGTAACAGGATTTTTCTTTAAAAATTATCAGCAAACATATCTGCCATATGAAAATTAAATATCCCAATTTCATAACTATATGCATCGGCCTAACAATGGTGGAGATGATAGCTTTAGTAATATATATGTTTTATTGCATAATGCCTGAATAATGAGAACGAAGGTCACAGTAATTGGAATTATAGGAGTAGTAGTAGTTGGACTGCTGTATCTGATATATCTCACGCTTCCAAAGGATGAGAAAGTAAAAGGCGATGAAGTCAAACTCAGAAGTGATATAAAATCCGGATATACGGTTGACGAGATGATTAAGGAGGTTAAAAAAGATACCAAACGTAATCAATATGAAGAAATCAAGCCTGATACGTCCAATGAGGAAGACTTACAGCGTATCCAAAAACTTATCAAACAAAACGAGGCTGCTTTTCAGGAACCTCCGGTTCAATCTCAGAAAGCAGTAACCGTAGTAAAGCCTTCAAATAAAGCAAAGGCACTTCCCAAAATGGATACCAGCAACATAGTGATAAAACCGGCACGGCCAGCTCGTCGTACATTTAATAGTATTCGGCTTGTTAAGGAAGACGAAACAAACGCAATAAAGGCATTTGTCCATTCAACACAGACAGTCATGGTTGGTTCTACGCTCAAGATGCAGCTCGCTGAAAACTGCTTGACTGATGACGGACAACGTATTCGGAAAGGTACACCTGTATACGGAGAAGTGACAGCTATTGACGGTGAAAGAGTTATTGTTAAGATAAGTTCAATAAATATCAACAATAACATACTTCCTTTCAAAAAGAACGTATACTCCCGTGATGCAATTGAAGGAATATATGTTCCAGGAAATCCTAAATCAGATGTGGCCAAAGATGCAGGTGCATCAGCCGTTACAGGTTCTAACACCAATATAACAGGAAGGGTAGATATAGGAACCCAACTTGTGGCAGGTGCAGCAAACAGTGTTATCAGCGCCACCAAATCCGCGACAAGCAAGAATATCCGGAAAATTAAAGTAACAATTAAAACTAATTACCAAATCCTATTAATGGAGGACAAAAGACCATGAAAAAATACCTATTGTTCATAATAATGCTACTTCCTTTGTTAGTACATGCGCAAATGATTGAGGAACTGTCTGCAACTCCTTTGGAGATTGGATATGAAAAAACGCTGCATATAATATTTCCCACAGAAGTAAAATATTGCAATGCCGGAAATGATCATATATTAGTTGAAAAAGTCAGTGCACAACCGAACATTATCCGTATCATTGCCGCAGAAAGGAACTTTCCTGGTGAAACTAATCTTTCCATCGTCACGGCAGATACTAAGTTCTATTCATATTCCGTCCACTATAGTGATACACCCAAAGTAAGCTATATTCATGTAGGTGACACCTCTCCTACTCCGCATGTACTACCTGTTGGTAAAGACAAGCAGATGTATCTGATATTTCCTGGGAAAATTACATATGAAGACCATGGTTCGCAAGACATAACAGTTGAAAAGGCTGAAGGTGTAGATAATATTCTTGCGGTGAAAGCCGTCTGTAATTATCAAAAAGAATCAAATATTTCCGTGGTTACTGATACCGGAAAGTTCTACACATTCAACCTTAAATATTCTCCTAATCCTGAAGTTTTTACCTTCGTCATTGATAAAGACGAACAGCAGAAGGTAGCAATACTTGACGGAGGTGAATTAACTACAGATCAGAAAGAAAAAATACATGATGCGATAAATAAACGCCTGCCTCTGGATCTTGGCTTGACAGATAAAATTTCCGGCGTTGAATTTGAGATAAATAATATCTTTATTCAAAATGATATTCTCTTATTCAGAATTTCACTCCGTAACCGCACCCAAATAAACTATACGATAGACTTTATGCGCCTGTACATTCAGGATGCAAAAAAAAGCAAGAAAACAGCTATCCAGCAGTTGGAACAAAACGTATTGTTCACATTCGATTATCCTGAAGAAATTCCGGCACACGAAAAGCGTTCGTTTGTTGTAGCTGTCAATAAGTTTACAATACCAGATAAAAAACGACTTGTCATAGAGATTCAGGAAAAAAACGGAGGACGTCACTTCTTCTTCAAGCTCAAAAACAAATCTATCCTGGAGTCTGAAGAAGTATTCCGTAATGCCCAAGAGCAAAAAACAGAAGATGAAGCTGACAAGATACTTAGGAGGGTCTACCAATGATTGCCTACATAATAGCTTGCATGCTGCATTTTTCAATATCAGCAAATCCGAATGTAAGAAACAGTCTGATAGAACTGATTGAAGGGAGCAGGTCCTTACAACCGATAGGGGAAATAATAGACATTCTCCACAAAGAAGGTATGTACGAATCCCTACCCTTACAATGGCCCATTAAAGGTAAATACCGAATAAGCAGTCATTACGGATACCGTAATCACCCACTAACTGGAACGATAAAATTCCACTCAGGGGTGGATATTGTTGCTGAGTTGGCAACACCTGTCTATGCAGCCGGTTCAGGTACTGTAATCTATGCCGGATTAAAAGGTGGATATGGACGATGTGTCATAATACAGCATCAGTTCGGATTTACCAGCATTTACGGGCATTTATCAGCCTATTATACTACTGTAGGTAGAGAAATCAAGCAAGGACAAGCTATAGGATTTGTAGGAAGTACAGGTATTAGTACAGGAAATCACCTTCATTTTGAGATACGTAAAAATAAAAGAGCAATAAACCCGATATGGTATGATGGATATGAGAGACGAAGTTGAACAGATAATATTGCGTACAATGGTTAAAGATGGGATGGATGCTGCCCCTCAAGATTACGAATTCCTTATGAAGTATGGTCTCAAACAGATATACTTCTATAGTATTGATTGCTCTATGAACGGAGCTGGAATTGACTTAAAATCCCCCGTACTTGAAAAACTGAAGAAAGCAATTATAGATGACGCAACCTTTCCTCTTCTTTTTAATGAGTACAAAAAGAACGGAAAAGCTGGAGTAATGAAAAAGTTATTGAACAACGAAGCATATTATAAAACTTTTCTAAAGTGTATAAGAAATGGTAAGTAAAGCAGTAGTAGATTATCTTGAGCGTATAAAACGCTTATATGTTCTCATTAAGCAAGAACGCACTGGTTCTTTGAATGACATTGCCAGAAAGATGTTGCTGTCTAGGAGAACAATAACGAACTATATTTCTGAATTAAAGTCACTTGGGGCAGATATACGGTTTGATAAGCTCCGTAACACCTATTATTTCAATAATGAATTTACATTATATGCGACATTTGAGGTAAAATTATCCACATAGCGCAAAAAACAGAGAAGAGGGCAACGTTATTGCCCTAATGCATACATAGCTTTGCAGTGTATAAATAACAATAAATTTTAATTAAAACTTCATTCCGGAGCCTGCGTGAGCATCCTCCGGTTTTACACAGAAAAACTCTATTAATAATTATAATTATGAAAATAAAGCATTTACTTTTAGTATGTGGTATTACCGCATTCTTTGCGGGTTGCCAAAATGAAAATGAGCCTTCATTGCCAGCAGAACAACCCAGTAAAAGCGGTACTTTCCGTATTGTTATTGAGGGTGAAAATACGGAGTCGACTCCCACACGAGGAACTATTACATTTCCCGGAGGATCAGCCAGTGGAGCAGGTCTATATGACGGAACAGCTCAAGCCGTTGTTTCTGCCACGCCAGATGCAGGATATGAGATCAACTACTTCTACGGGGGACCAGACTCGGAACCGCGCAAATACGATATTACCAACAACGGTGGAGTCTCAACATTTAAAGTCTATATTAATGGTCAAGACCATACGTTTCACGTAGGTTTCCAGAGGAAAACAGGTACGCTAAACATTATTGCAGGAGCAGGAGGTTCTGTCACCCCTTCCGGCCAGCAAACATACAATCAAGAAGAACCCGTGAGTATAAAAGCTACTGCCAATAGCGGTTATGAATTTACCGGATGGACAGTCAGCGGTGATGTAAGCATAGATAATCCTAGTAGTAACAATGCTAAAGCTACATTACATGGGTCATCAGGAACTATTACAGCAAATTTCCAACAATCTGGACCAACCGTTGAATATTATACGTATACTTTCTATGCAAAAGGATCACCTGGAGCTTGGCAAGAAATATATGTAAATGATGAGTACATAGGCGATGCTACAACTAATGGTGAATCTCTAGAAATAAGGGTTAAAGAGCGTGATATTATTTCTACAAAAGGATGCGGAGATCCATTCGATTCTTGGTGGACAACTGAAGGTGATATCCGACAATTCCAGACTAGAGAGAATATTACTCTATATGCCGGCGATTATCCAGATGGTATGGGCTTCTGTGCTTATTATAAGTAATTAGTATTATTTTTGTTCTACAAAGTTTAGTTTATAAGAGGTTGCCTTTTGTTTTTGAAGACAACCTCTTTATTTTTTAAACCAAACTTCGAATCAATATTTTTTAAATAGTTCTGAATGACTTCCGAGCCTTAAAATCTCGATTGTATCCGTTTGGGGATCCAACCATATCAGAAGGAAATCACTTTCTATGTGGCACTCCATACAGCCAAGATAATCACCTTTGAGCATATGAGCCTTGTATTTAGCAGGTAGTTCTATTTCCTTCTCCAGCATCCGAAAGACTTCCAGTAGCTTCGCCAGCTTGCTGCGGTTGTTCCGATACCTTTTAAAATCCTTTTTGTACTGTGTCGAATAACGTAGTGTCTTCATCATTCGCAGGATTTAATAAAAGCTTCCATGCTACTGGTGTCTATGGTTCCAGCATATTTCCCTGCACGTGCTTCCTCAATGGCAGCTTTTGTTTCTTCGTTAGGTACTGAATACATTGCTTCCATCAGTGTGCTTTCAACGAAGTTGTTTAGGCTTCTATTGGCTTTTCTCGCTTCCTCTTGTAAGACCTTCAACAAGTCCTCACGTAAGCGGAAAGAGGTCTGTTTTCTTATTACTGCTTCCATTTTTATATGTATTATATTGTATCGCAAATATAATACAATATCCTGCATGACACAATAATTTGGAGATTTTTATTTTACAGAGTGGAGTCTCCCCCACCCTATTGTGAACTATATCTTTCCTTCTTCAGCATAGCTATAACAACTCCCTCTCCCGATAATCACATGATCCAAACACTTTACCTGCATTAACCTCGCTGCTTCAACTAAAGTATGTGTCAACCTATCATCATTTGAGCTTGGCTTTACATTACCCGAAGGGTGATTGTGTACTAAAACCAATGAGGTCGCATTACATAAAAACGCCTCTTTCAAAATAAGCCGTATATCAACATGTGCTGCACTTAATCCTCCGACCGATACCCTCTTCTTTTTAATTAGCTTGTTGGCCTGATTCAAATACAAAACCCAAACTTCTTCAGTATTTAGGTCACTCAACAGAGGAACCATAACGGAAAATATATCTTTTGATGACGAAATCTTTTGTCTTTTTGAAAATGAAGTCTGACTTCTACGATATAACTCAACGCCAGCCATA
>ENA-OPEU01000020-OPEU01000020.1-human-gut-metagenome-genome-assembly--contig:-NODE-20-length-24304-cov-3.230030_pt1 | contig 24304 bp, 21 predicted proteins | sample MGYA00241639_ERZ501541 | MGnify/ENA primary metagenome ERZ501541 (study PRJEB25962, sample SAMEA2042428) | human gut metagenome | biome: human gut; feature: human-associated habitat; material: faeces...
TTGCGTGGTTTACTTCAATGTTCACTTTGAAATCTTTATCCAAGCCATGAGCTTTCAGGAATCCGATTACTGTTTCTGTATCTACATCATACTGATGTTTTGTCGGTTCCATCGGTTTCGGCTCAATCAGGAAAGTACCTTTGAAACCACGGGCACGAGCATAATCACGAGCGATGGTCAGCATTTTTGCCAAGTGTTCTTTTTCACGTTTCTGGTCAGTGTTCAGCAGTGACATGTAACCTTCACGGCCACCCCAGAATACGTAGTTTGTACCGCCCAGTTCGATAGTAGCATCGATGGCGTTCTTAATCTGTACGGCAGCACGAGCTACTACATCAAAGTCTGGGTTAGTAGCTGCACCGTTCATATAACGTGCATGACCGAATACGTTGGCAGTACCCCACAACAGTTTGATACCAGTTTCAGCCTGTTTCTGTTTCAGGTAAGCTACCACTTCTTTCAAGTTAGCTTCGTATTCTTCGATAGTAGCAGCTTCGTCGCACAAGTCTACATCGTGGAAGCAGTAGTATTCGATACCGATTTTCTGCATGAATTCAAAACCTGCATCTGCTTTATCTTTTGCAGCCTGTACTTTGTCAGGATTTCCTTTCCATGGGAAGCTCTTTGTTCCGCCACCGAACTGGTCGCCACCTTCAGCGCACAATGTGTGCCACCATGCCATAGCGAATCTCAACCAATCTTTCATCTTCTTACCCATTATTACTTTTTCAGCATCATAATAATGATAAGCTAAAGGATTATTACTATCCTTACCTTCAAATTTAATTTTTCCTATCTGCGGAAAATACTCTTTTACCATAACCGTTATTTATTAATTTATTAAACCTAAATAATTATATCTCGAAATTACTAATCAATGATTAATTTGTTGCAATAAAGTCTCTTTCCATAATGAATAAGCCTGCAAATATTCGGCACGTCGTTTTTCATCCGGCTCTATAACAGCCAACTTCTTCAATGTAGCAAAAGCTTCATCATGATCTTTATATATGCCACAACCCATACCGGCTCCCTTGGCAGCCCCTACACTTCCGTCTGTTTCATAAAGTTCTATTGTAGCGCCACTAACTCCAGCTAAGGTATTACGGAACAACTCACTTAAGAACATATTGGCTTTACCTGCATGTATTTTATGTATATCCATACCCATCTGCTGCATTACCTCCATACCATAACAGAAACTGAAGACAATACCTTCCTGTGCTGCACGCATCAGGTGGGCTTTGCCATGCTTGTTGAAATTTACGCCATGGATAGAGCAGCCGATCTCTTTATTCTCAAGCACACGCTCAGCTCCATTACCAAAAGGAATGATTGTTATTCCATCACTTCCTACCGGAACACTTGCCATCATATCATTCATATCTGAATATGAAATTCCTTCAGGTGCAACATTACGGCGCATCCAAGCGTTTAATATTCCTGTTCCATTAATACACAACAAAACGCCAAGACGTTCCATATCCTTTTGGTAATTAACATGGGCAAAAGTATTAACTCGACTCTTAATGTCATAATTAGCTTCGCCCAAAACGCCATAAACGACACCTGAAGTACCAGCTGTAGACGCGATTTCACCCGGATTAAACACATTAAGGCTAAGAGCGTTATTAGGTTGATCACCCGCCCTATAACTAATAGGTGTTCCTGCCTTCAAGCCTAATTCATTTGCAGCGGCCTCTGAGACTTCGCTCTGAATACTAAACGTCGGCACAATGTCAGCAATTAAGCTTTCATCAAAGCCGAAATAATCCAACAGGAATTTTGCAACTTTTTTATTCTTAAAGTCCCATAACATGCCTTCACTCAATCCGCTGATGGTAGTATTAATGGTACCGCTCAGTTTCATTGCGATGTAATCACCTGGCAACATTATCTTATATATCTTCTCGAACAGCTGCGGTTCATTCTCTTTCACCCATGCAAGCTTAGAAGCCGTAAAATTACCCGGCGAATTAAGCAAATGGCCAAGACACTCTTTGGGTCCTATATTTTCAAAAGCTTTTTCACCATAAGGCACAGCTCGAGAATCACACCAAATTATAGAAGGCCTCAATACATTCTGATTCTTATCAACACACACAAGGCCATGCATCTGATAAGATATACCAATTGCCTTAATATCTTCACCTTTAACAGATGAATCTGCCATAACCTTTTTCAAGCTGAGTTTTGCATTATCCCACCACATTTGAGGATCTTGTTCAGCCCAACCAGATTTCACGGCTATGATAGGTGCTTCCTTTTCTGGATAAAATGCTGATGCGACACATACGCCGCTATCTGAATCTACTAAAGATGCCTTTACTGAAGAGCTTCCGACATCAAAACCTAACAAATATCTACCAGACATAATAAAAATACTTTTTATATTAAAGACGATTTAGAAATGCATTTCCCTTGAATTTATGATTTTTTTGTATCTTAAAGTGTCTTAAAATAATGACAAAGACAAGTCTTCATGTTTATTTTCAGGCTCTTCTTTTTCTTCGTCATCACAAAATTCAAATTGCAGTTGAAGAGACATTTTAGAAGAATTATTGATGCGATACACTCCACGCTCATCTGTCTTCTCAACAATAGAATCAGGCACTTTACTTGTACGGATCAAATATGACGAAACATAACGGTAGACGTCTTCAAACGACACGACATTGAAGAATCCGTTGTTATGATTATAGACATGCCTTGCTATCTTTTTCACGCTCAAGCCTTTAGGCCCGGCCTCGTTAAGAATAAAGATGATATCGCGGTCGTAGCTCATAGTATTATGATAATAAAAAAGGACCGGTAAGAAAATATTACCAGCCCTTTTTAAATATTCTTTCTACAGATTAAGCTAATGTAATCTTGTTCTCTGCATCTTTTATCTTACCCTCTTTAAAGAGCCAGCCCATACCGAGCAAAGTCTCTTCTGTGGTAATTTTAGCTGCTTTAGCAATCTCAGCAACGCTCAAGGGCTTTTCAGCTGTAGCTAAGGCCTGATATACATCGCCAGCCTTAAATCCTACTGTTTCTGCATTAATCTCTAATTCAACTTTCTTTGCAGTACTTCTCTTCGGTGCTGCTTTCTTCTCAACAGCTTTTGTTGCAGCTGTCTTTCTTACACTTACGTTCTTCTCTGTCATAATTCAAGTAAAACACATTAAGATCGACAATGTCTAAAAGACATACAATCTTTTCAAATTCTCGATGCAAATATAGTGATTTTATTCAAATTATTAAAAATTTTATCAAGAAAAATCGTATTCAACACATTAAGTGCTTTTTTAATATCAATTTTCTTGACTTAAATCAACCTTTATCTGCAGCTCATCCAGCTGTTTCTCATCAAGAGCAGACGGTGCATCCAACATGACATCACGTCCACTGTTATTCTTCGGGAACGCAATACAATCACGTATACTGTCTAATCCTGCCATTACAGAAACAAAACGGTCAAGGCCAAAAGCCAATCCTGCATGAGGAGGTGCGCCATACTTAAATGCATTTATCAAGAAGCCGAACTGAGCCATCGCACGCTCCGGCGTGAAGCCCAATATCTTAAACATACGCTCTTGCAGACGTCCGTCATGGATACGAAGGCTTCCTCCACCCAATTCAATACCATTGCAAACGAAATCATACGCCTTAGCACGCACTCTTTCCGGATGCTCTTCCAATAATGGAATATCATCAGGATTTGGCATTGTAAACGGATGATGAGTAGACATCAGGCGCTGTTCCTCATCGCTCCACTCAAACAGCGGGAAGTCAATAATCCACAGACATTCAAATTTATTCTTGTCACGCAAGCCAAGCCTATCGCCCATTTCCAATCTAAGGCTACAGAGCTGAACACGTGTCTTGTTTGCATTATCACCACTAAGAATCAATACCAGGTCACCATTACCTGCACCCATCACTTCTTTAAGTTTCTGCAAGACATCTGCATCATAGAATTTATCTATGCTGCTTTTTACAGAACCGTCTTCATTAAACTTAACCCAAACAAGTCCTTTAGCGCCAACTTGCGGTTTCTTGACAAAATCGGTCAGCTGATCTATCTGCTTTCTTGTATAAGAAGCACAGCCCGGCACACATATTCCGCCAATATATTCTGCACTATTGAACACCTCGAACGAGCCTGTGCCCTTTAGAGTATCCATTAGTTCAACGAATTCCATTCCAAAACGCAAATCGGGCTTATCGCTTCCAAATCTGCGCATTGCCTCATGCCATGTCATTTGCTGGAGTTTGGCCGGTAATTCCACACCACGTATTTCCTTAAACAAGTGGCGTGCCATATCTTCAAAAAGATTGATAACATCATCCTGATCAACAAAAGACATCTCACAGTCTATCTGTGTGAACTCAGGCTGACGGTCGGCACGAAGATCTTCGTCACGGAAACACTTTGCTATCTGGAAGTATCTGTCAAATCCGCTCACCATAAGCAACTGCTTCAGAGTCTGCGGACTTTGTGGCAATGCGTAGAACTGTCCTGGATTCATGCGTGAAGGCACAACAAAATCTCGTGCACCTTCAGGAGTGCTACCTATTAATATAGGTGTCTCAACCTCAATAAAATCTTTCGAATCCAAGAAGTTGCGTATCAATATTGTCATACGGTGGCGCAATTCAAGATTCTTGCGGACGCATGAACGGCGCAAGTCCAAATAGCGATATTTCATTCTTATATCATCACCACCATCTGTATTATCCTCTATTGTAAACGGCGGCGTGATGCTTTCACTCAGGACATTCATCTCAGAGACGATAATCTCTATATCACCAGTAGGCAGATTCTTGTTCTTGCTCTCGCGTTCGTTGACAAGTCCTGTAGCCTGTATACAAAACTCACGTCCAAGTTTGTTGGCTGCAGCACACAGCTCAACATTGTCGTTTTCATTAAAAACAAGCTGTGTAATACCATATCGGTCACGGATATCGACAAATGTCATTCCGCCCATTTTACGGATGCGCTGAACCCATCCGGCCAGAGTAACTGTCTTGCCAGCATCAGACAAGCGCAATTCCCCACATGTATTTGTTCTATACATAAACTTACAAATTACTTTAATTATGATGCAAAAGTACAAAAAATGACCGAATGAACAAATTTTAAATGGCTAAAAGTAAAATTACACTCTATGATAGTATAAAATTCAACTGTTTAAACCGAGCTGGTATCCGTTCACCGGCTAATACAGATAATTCTTTTTAAGATGAAGAGCACAAAAAATCTCCAACTTTTAGAGGAACAAATACGCAGCACTATCAGCCAAAATTTTCAAAATTGCAAACTAGCAAGCAACTCGCAAACATCCCTCTGACAATTATAATAAATGCATTTAAAAAAACAGAAAACTTTTTGATTAAAAGCCTCTGAAAACGCCATTATTTTTTACATGAATGTATTTCCTTTAGAAAATCGCAAAAACTTCATTTTTCGTATTTCACTAAATATCAATGGGTTAGCACAAAATATCTAATTATCTGATACATTCTCCAGTACAAAACATGCCCTTTTACACAGCAAAAAGCATGGTTTCAGGACACAAAAGCAATGCTTTAACCGATAAAAAACAATGAATTTACGCCTAAAAACAATAACATCACACAGACTTCGACCACGAAAACAATAAAAAAGGTTATAAAAACACGAAGAACATCCATCAACATTTAATTTATGTTACGATATTTTTTCTATTTTAGAGAAAACTTTTTGCAAAATAACAGCACAAAATCAGTAATAAAATTTTACCTGTCCTGACACAAAAATACGATTTACGAATTAAGGCAAAAACGAACAATCGCGCAATCATCCCAAACCAAAACAATTAAAGATATTTCCCCTTTATCCTAAAACTGATAAAAACAGGCACGAAATGGCATGCCCATAAAACATGCAGCCAATTACCACGTTTGACAAAATTATACTACAAAACAAATTTGAATATAATCTTACAATCAAATCATAATTAATTAACACAAAATAAATCATCGATTATATATTTTATAAAAAAAAGATGTAAATTTGCTGCAAAAAATTATTATTAACCGAATAAAAATGAAAAAGATCCTATTCATTTCAATGTTGCTGATACTTTGCATAAGCAATGCAGCAGCACAAAAGACAGCAGAAATTAAGTTTGACAAGCAAACTTATAATTTCGGCAAATTTTCAGAAAGTAATCCCGTACAAAAGTGTACATTTAACTTTACCAACGTGGGAGATGCTCCACTCGTAATAAACCAAGCAATGGCCAGCTGTGGATGCACAGTTCCATCATACACTAAAGCTCCAATAGCTCCCGGCGGAAAGGGAACAGTGACAGTGACATACAACGGCAAAGGCAAATTTCCTGGACATTTTAAGAAATCAATCACGATAAAGTCTAACGCAAAGAATGAAATTGTGCGCTTATATGTAGAAGGCACAATGGAAGAAGCAAAATAAATAAAAAAGGGAGCATTGAGCTCCTTTTTTTATTATCATTATATCAGAAGAATATTCATCGCTAACCTTATTCACATCAAAATGAATATGCAAAACCTATTGAGGCATATTCTTTAAACTGCCAATATCCATAGTCATCATGGCGCATTGACGATCCGTCGTCAAACCTCGGATATATGAAAATATTTGTCGAGATATATTTATTAAACTGGAATGTAAAAGTGTTTTCCCATTCTACTTCAGTTCGTTCATAAGTCGTATAACCATAAAGACGGGTCTTCCATTTTATCAAATCCGAAAAAGCCCATGTCAAATCTATCGTACATTCAGAACCCACATCGTTCATTGTATGTGAACCTTCCTCTAGTCCATATCTTGTTGCAAGCGATTTTCGTCCGACATATCTGAAGTTGTATGCAACAGGAGCCATCTGCAAAGATCCTGTTAGTTTTCCGTTAAAAGCGTTTACCGAATAGCTCATACCCAAGGATAAGTTTATATTCAACGGCGATAGAATATCTGAATACACCTCAGGATCGTTGCTCTTATAGCCACGCATAAACTGGGTATATGCGATAAGCTGCAATGTATAATACCAATTCTTGCTTGCCTGAAGTCCCAATTTACCCGTATATCTTATAAGGTCCTCTGTAGTCTTAAAGTTATGCAGGGTGTCTCCGCTTGAGGTTTGGAATCCTAATTTAAGCTCAAGCTTATTTTCGAACTTAACCTTTTGTTTATTATTGTAATTCGCTTGTAGCGTGGTACTTGCAACCATTGAATAATTGCTTTCGCCACCTTTATACCAGTTACTTGAGACATAATTTTGCAGGAACTGCAAATAGTAGTCACCACCAAAAGTCCAAAAGTTCGGTTTCTCTATGACAATTTCAACAGGAGCGTCAAGGCTTACGTCCGGTGCGGAAGCCTCTTCCCTAGAATAATCAACCTTATGACGTATTGGCGAAGTTATCTCTTCATGCAAAGAGCCTATTTTGCTTAAGTCACTTTCCGTATTTACGACATATTCCGGATGATTAACATAAACAGACATCAACGCATCATCAATAGCGCTGCTTACATCATCAACCCCCTTGTACTTATCATTAATGCTAAAAGTATGACCAGCTACAGAATAATAAAATGTCAGAGGAGCAAAAACGCGGAAAAAGCGGGCATCAGATCCTGCATCATCATCCAAAGTATCAGCTGCATACATTAAAGAATCCATATGGACTTTACACGCTTTAAGCGAATCAATATACGAAGCTACGATGAAAGAATCTCTGCTTATGTTTCGGCCATTATGATGCTTAATAGGCGCTCCGAAACAAGACACCGCACAGAAGAACTCCAAGATTATTAATATCAATATTTGCTTATGTTTCATACTTTTAGCACTTTTTGCGTGCAAAGTTAGTATTAATATTCAAAAACAGAACATTAATGGCTGTTTTTTTCAACACACACGAAACTATTAAAATTAAGAGATTATAATTTTGGCATATCAGCATTTTTTCTTAATTTTGCACCTTGTATATTAGTATTAATAAATAACCAAAATATTATAATCGTGGCAGAGACAAAGTATATATTCGTTACCGGCGGTGTAGCTTCCTCTCTTGGAAAAGGAATAATATCGTCATCAATAGGCAAACTTCTTCAGGCCAGAGGATACAACATCACAATCCAAAAGTTCGACCCATACATCAACATTGACCCGGGTACGCTGAACCCTTATGAACACGGTGAATGTTATGTAACCGTGGATGGCCACGAGGCAGACCTTGACCTCGGACATTACGAACGTTTTACCGGTATTCAGACAACCAAAGCCAATAACCTTACAACAGGCCGTATATATAAGGCCGTCATAGACAAAGAGCGCCGTGGCGACTATTTGGGAAAGACAATACAGGTAATCCCCCATATCACAGATGAAATAAAGCGCAACGTAATGTTGCTTGGCAAGAAGAACAACTATGACTTCGTAATTACAGAAATCGGAGGTACAGTAGGAGATATTGAAGGCTTGCCATTCTTAGAAAGTATCAGACAGCTAAAATGGGAACTTGGCAAGAGGGCTCTTTGTGTCCATCTTACTTATATTCCTTATTTGGCTGCAGCCAAAGAATTAAAGACAAAGCCGACTCAGCACTCAGTCAAAGAACTGCAAAGCGTTGGTATCCAGCCGGATATCCTTGTGTTAAGAACCGAGCATCCAATAAACGACAATATCAGAAAGAAAGTTGCAAACTTCTGTAATGTTGACGCTGACGCAGTAGTACAAAGTGTCGACATGCCGACAATATACGAAGTTCCGGTAAGGATGCAGGAACAAAAGCTTGACGAAACGATATTGCGCAAAATGGGCGAACCTGTTGGTGAAACACCGACATTAGGTCCATGGCGTTCATTCTTGGAACGTAGACATAAAGCAACAGAAATCGTAAATATCGGACTTGTTGGGAAATATGACCTGCAGGATGCATACAAGAGTATCCTGGAGAGTCTGTCACAGGCAGGAACATATAACGATTACAAAGTCAAAACGACATTCATAAACAGCGAAAAGATTACAGAAGACAATGTTGCCGAAAAGCTTAAAGATATGGACGGCATTGTTATTTGCCCGGGATTCGGTCAAAGAGGAATAGAAGGAAAGATTGTCGCCGCACATTACACACGTACACATGACATTCCAACATTCGGTATATGTCTGGGTATGCAAATGATGGTAATTGAATTTGCACGTAATGTCCTTGGATACGAAGATGCCAACAGTCGAGAGATGGACGAGAAGACAGAACATAATGTCATTGATATTATGGAAGACCAGAAGAACATCACAAACATGGGCGGCACGATGCGGCTTGGTGCTTATGAGTGTATTTTGAAACAAGGCTCACGCGTATTCGATATCTATAAGAAAGAATATATTCAGGAGCGTCATCGTCATCGTTATGAATTTAACAACGATTTCGAACAAGAATACGAAAGAGCCGGAATGAAGTGTGTTGGCCGTAATCCGGAAAGCAATCTGATTGAAATAGTTGAAATACCAGGATTGAAATGGTATATCGGCACACAATTCCATCCGGAATATTCAAGCACAGTACTTCATCCACATCCGCTGTTCCTTGATTTTATCAAAAAGGCTATAGAGAACAAAAAAGGCAAAAATTGATATATTATTAAAAGGTAAAAGAATAAAAATAACACCATAGAGAGAAACAAAAGATGGATAAGAATACAATCATTGGCTTTATTCTCATCGCTGCTCTGCTAATCGGCTTCAGCTGGTATACTCAACCATCTGAAGAAGATATTGCCAAACAACGTATGCAAGACTCGATAACAGCTCTTGCAAAGAAAAAAGCCGAAGAAAGCCGTAACGCTGAGGCACAAGCCTCTAATCAGAATGCACAAAATAATGTAAATGCAGATACTACAGCTGTTTTCTATAAGTCGTTAAGCGGTAAAGCTCAAAACATTATTTTGAAGAATTCAAAGTTAGAGCTCACACTCAGCACAAAAGGCGGTACTGTTGAAAAAGCTGTAATAAAGGACTTTAAAGATAACAAGGGCAATAAAGACCTTACTCTTTTTGACAGTAAAGATCAGTCTTTAAAATTCATGCTTGAAGGTAAAGAAACAAATATCATAACAAGCGATCTATACTTTACACCTTCAAACATTACAGACTCAACAGTTACAATGACTGCTGTTGGCTCTAATGGAAGATCCTTAGTAATGAATTATAAGCTTGGCAAGAACTATCTGCTACATTTCTCTTTAAAAGCAAATGGAATGAGCGGACTTTTCTCACCAAACTACAACAAACTTGACATCGAATGGACAGACCACTGCCGCCAACAAGAAAAGGGCTTTACCTTTGAAAACAGGTATGCATCTCTTACTTATCATTTCACGGATGGAGGTACTGACTATATTAGCGAGACAAGTGAAAAGGTTGATGAGAAAATAGAAGACGCCATCGACTGGGTTGCCTTCAAGAACCAGTTCTTCAGTGCTGTAATGATTGCAAAGGACGATTTGGGAACAAACTCATTAATGACAAGCATTCCACAGGAAAAAGGTTCTGGCTACCTGAAACAATATGGTGCAAAGGTCAAGACATCATTTGACCCAACAGGCAATAATTCAACTGAACTTGAATTCTATTATGGTCCCAACGACTTCAGACTGTTGCAAAAGATTGAAAAAGAAAGCACATTCAACAAAGATTTAGAGCTTCACCGCTTGGTATATCTTGGATGGCCTTTGTTCCGTATAATTAACCGTTGGTTCACCTTATACGTGTTCGACTGGCTTACAGGTTTGAACATCAATATGGGTATTGTCCTTATATTGATCACCCTTTTACTTAAGGTAATAACTTATCCTTTGGTCAAGAAGAGCTACATGTCTTCAGCAAAGATGAGAGTTTTAAAACCAAAACTTGAAGAAGCGACCAAACAATACAACAAGCCTGAAGACCAGATGCAGAAGCAGCAGGCAATGATGGCACTATACGCCAAATATGGTGTAAGTCCATTGAGCGGCTGTCTCCCAATGTTAATACAGATGCCTATCTGGATTGCCATGTTCAACTTTGTCCCCAATGCGATACAGCTACGTGGTGAAAGTTTCTTATGGATAAGTGACTTGTCAACATACGATCCGATAATCGAATGGCATAACAACATATGGCTCATAGGTGATCACCTGAGTTTAACATGTATTCTATTCTGTGTAGCAAACGTTTTGTATTCAATAATGACAATACGTCAGCAGAAAGACCAGATGGTCGGAGCTCAGGCTGAACAAATGAAGATGATGCAATGGATGACTTATCTGATGCCTGTTATGTTCTTCTTCATGTTCAACGACTATTCATCAGGCCTTAACTTCTATTACTTTGTATCTTTGTTCTTCAGTGCTGCCATCATGTGGACTTTGCGCAAGACTACAAATGATGAAAAATTGTTGAGTATTCTTGAAGCAAGATATCAGGAAAACAAGAATAATCCTAAAAAGATGAGCGGCTTGGCGGCAAGACTCGAAGCCATGCAAAAACAGGCAGAGGAGTTAAAACGCCAACGCGAGACACAAGACAAAATGAGAAAATAGGAAAAAACACATTTATAAATTAATAGGGGCATGCAAAAGTATGCCCCTATATTCTAAAAACACTAAATTTATGAACAAAGCAACAATCTTAGCAACCGCACTTTCAATTTGTTGTAGTTCGGTTAACGCACAAGAAAATGCGAGCTTCATCGGTAAAAGTAACATCACCTTACAAAGTGATCTAATGACACCAGAGGCTCTGTGGGCAATGGGTCGAATCGGCACTGCACAGGCCTCGCCAGATGGAAAACACATTATCTACCAAGTAGGTTATTACAGTGTAAAACAAAACAAAGGCCATCAGGTAATCTACATTATGGATTCTGATGGAAAGAATAACAAAATGCTGACCACGTCTGCAAAAAGTGAGACGGATGCAGTATGGATAAAAGACGGTCAGAAAATTGCTTTTTTATGTGACGGCCAAATATGGGAAATGAATCCTGACGGAAGCGGCAGAAAGCAACTTACAAACGACAAAACAGGTATTGACGGATTTAAATTTTCTCCTGACGAAAAGTATGTTATACTTATCAAACAAATCCCTTACCATGGAATTATAAAAGAAAAGCCGGAAGACTTACCTTTAACAACAGGAAGAGTCATCACAGATATGAATTACAGACACTGGGATGAATATGTTGAATCTATCCCCCACCCTTATCTGGCTGAAGTAACGTCAAACGGCATTGGAGAAGGCACTGATATAATGAAAGGTGAACCATACGAATGTCCTGTTAAGCCTTTCGGAGGTGCAGAGCAGCTAGCATGGAGCACTGACTCAAAAACAATTGCATATACTTCAAGAAAGAAGACAGGAATAAATTATGCAATTTCAACTGACACAGATATATACCTTTATAATATAGAGTCTAAACAGACTGTAAATATTTGCAAGCCTGCAAATTACAAAGAGCCAGAAATCAACATGACAAAGTCTATGAAAAACCAGGCTGTTAACTCTGAAGAAAATCTTAAAAACAACCCTGGATATGACGTAAATCCAAAATTCTCTCCCAACGGCCAATATGTCGCATGGTTAAGCATGGCACGCAACGGATATGAAAGCGACCGTAACAGACTTTGTGTCTATAACCTAAAAACTGGAGAAAAAACATATACAACAGAGTCATTCGACTCTAATGTCGATGATTTCTGCTGGTCTGCAGATTCAAAAACTTTATATTTCCTCGGCATTTGGCATGGTTGTGAGAACATATATCAGACCAATCTTAAGGGCAATGTAATGCAACTTACAGACGGTTGGAATGATTATGGATCAGTTCAGATGCTTAATGACGGCAAAAAACTGCTAGCAGAGAGACACAGCATGTCTCAAGCATCTGAGTTATACATCGTAACTCCTGGCAAAAAAGAAAAGACAGCAAAAGTTGAACAAATAACATTTGAAAATAAGCATCTGTATGATCAGATGACATTTGGTAAAATTCAGCAGCGCTGGACAAAGACAACAGACGGAAAAGACATGATGTATTGGATCATACTTCCGGCACACTTCGATGAGACAAAGAAATATCCTACCCTACTGTTCTGTGAAGGAGGTCCACAAAGCCCTGTTTCACAATTTTGGAGCTACCGATGGAACATGCAGATAATGGCAGCCAACGGTTATGTTGTAATCGCTCCTAACAGAAGAGGTCTGCCAGGCTTCGGCAGTGAATGGAATGAGGAAATTTCAGGCGACTGGACTGGCCAGTGCATGAATGACTATCTAAGTGCAATTGATGATGCATGCAAGAATCTTCCGTTCGTAGACAAGGATCGTCTCGGTGCTGTTGGTGCAAGCTTCGGAGGCTTCAGCGTATATTATCTTGCCGGACATCACAACAAGCGTTTCAAGTGTTTTATCGCTCATGACGGTGCTTTCAATCTAGAATCAATGTACACTGATACAGAAGAAGCTTGGTTCAGCAACTGGGAGTATGATGATGCATTCTGGAACAAGGACATGACAGAAAATGCAAAGAGAACATATGCCAACTCACCACACAAGTTTGTAGACAAATGGGACACACCTATATTGTGTATTCACGGAGAAAAAGACTACCGCATCAATGCGAACCAAGGTATGGGTGCATTTAATGCTGCTCGCATGAGAGGTATTCCTGCTGAGCTTCTGCTTTTCCCCGATGAAAACCACTGGGTGCTGAAGCCACAAAATGGCGTACTTTGGCAAAGGACTTTCTTCAACTGGCTTGACCGCTGGCTGAAATAATTTAAACACCGAAATAATTAACAGTAAAAATAAAAGAAAACAATGACAGAAGCAATTCAAAGAAAGCTGAATGATTCAGCCGCAGCGCGCTGGACAGCTTTGGTGTTAATAGCATTGGCAATGTTTTTTGCCTATATGTTTGTTGACGTAATGTCGCCATTACAGTCGCTGATCGAATCAGAAAGAGGCTGGGACAGTGGAGTTTTCGGAACATACGCCGCTTCGGAATACATCCTTAACGTGTGTGGTTTTCTTATCCTTGCAGGTATCATCCTCGATAAGTGCGGAATAAGATTCACTGGTATATTGTCAACATCATTAATGGTTATAGGCGCCTCTATAAAATATATTGGTGTAAGTGACTGGTTCCAGGCAACAGCCATGTGCAGCTGGCTTGACTCATGGTGGACAACACTGCCCGGAAGTGCAAAAATGGCATCATTTGGTTTCATGGTGTTCGGCTGTGGCTGTGAGATGGCAGGTATAACAGTGTCAAAAGCAATAGCAAAATGGTTCAAGGGCAAAGAAATGGCCTTGGCAATGGGACTTGAAATGGCTATTGCACGTCTTGGCGTGTTTGCAGTATTCTCTGTTTCACCTAAAATTGCTACACAGTTCGACAACTCAGTTGTGGCACCGATAGCATTCTGTACCGTTCTTTTAATTATCGGCCTTATCAACTTTATTGTGTTCTCCGTAATGGACGCAAAACTGGACAAACAGCTTGGTGAAGCCAATTCAGACGAACCAACTGAAGAATTTAAAGTAAGCGACCTCGGACGTATATTCAGCAGCAAGATGTTCTGGATTGTAGCATTACTGTGTGTACTTTACTATTCTGCAATTTTCCCGTTCCAAAGATATGCAACAAACTATCTTGAAGTAACACTGCACATTGAAAAAGAAGCTGCAGCAGATTTGTTCAGATGGTTCCCGATTCTCGCAATGATACTGACTCCTGTGCTTGGTTCATTCCTTGACCACAAGGGAAAAGGCGCAACAATGCTTATGCTAGGTTCACTTATAATGATAGCATGCCACCTCAGCTTTGCATTCTTGTTGCCAATCTATCCTAACGAATGGTTCGCACTTCTCATTATAGTAATTCTCGGCGTTTCGTTCTCTTTGGTCCCCGCAGCATTATGGCCAAGTGTTCCGAAGATTATAGACCCGGTAATTTTAGGAAGTGCATACTCTCTTATTTTCTGGATACAGAATATAGGTCTATGTTTCGTTCCCCTTATAATAGGTATGACTCTGAAAGCTACAGGCGGCTACTTGGTTCCAATGCTTATATTCGCATCATTAGGAGTACTGGCATTGATTCTAAGCTTCGCCCTTAAAGCTTTCGACAAGAAGAAAGGCTTCGGACTTGAAGAACCTAACATAAAAGAATAAGTTGCACATAATAATGTTATCAAGCAACTGAATGCTTAATATACATGAAAAAAGAATGCTTGATTTATTTCTTAAATCCAGCATTCTTTTTGTTTAAATACAACACACAATATTTTGACACATCAGAAAATCTTCACATATGCGTACCAAGACCGCACTTTATGACATCTGGTATACGATAAAAACAGAATCAGTTAATATATGATTATCAACAACAAATCTCTTTCAATTTCAGAGTAAAAAATCAGGACAAAAATATTTTTCAATCTAGAAAATCAACATATAATAAATTCTAAATTTACCTTATACATACGCGCAATTTATTAAACTTTATTTACACTATTCGAATTTAAGCATAAAAAAATCAACCCATTTATGAGAATAAAACAATGATTATGAGCTATAAAATCAGGCAAATTGCAAGCTAAAACCACTGAGTTTGCAATGCTAAAGCATTGATTTTAGCATAAAAAGGAGTATCCACCGATGGTCTAAACGGCATAAGGCTCTATCAATCAGCGTATTACTGAAATTATAACATTTTACTACTTTTTGTCCAAAACACAAGACTCAATTACAAATAATTAAATCTGAGAGCGTCAAAATTCATTTAAAACAACAGTACACGACAAAATATCCTTACAAAAAGGACATTATATAAAAACAAAAAGCATGACATAAAATTTTATGCCATGCCTATCGTTTAATATCTAATTCCGGACAGAACAAATAAGTTGATTACATTCATAAATAATCACTAACCTAAATCCCCGGATATAAAGTTCTTAACCTCACCCATGTTTATTGATCAATGAATCTGAAACAGATATAGTCACAATAAACATAAATGCACCTTACCCGTTATATAATTAGAACGGTAAATCATCTTCACTCTCACCTTCTTGCTGCGGCGGGAAAGGAGCAGCCTCTGAAGCCGGCTGAGTTTCTGCTGATACTGGAGCCTGAGGCGCAGCAACCGGAGCTGTATAAGGCATTCCCTGTGTAGCATTCATTTGTGCAGCAGCTGCATTCGGATCAATACGCTCCACTTTCCAAGCACGCAAAGAATTGAACCAACGGCCTTGATATTCGTGTGCATCAATATCAAAACTTACACGCAATTCCTCACCACTCTGAATATTGAACATTTGTATCTTGTCTGCACCGAAAACATTGAAGCAACATTTCTTTGGATAAGCCTCATGAGTCTCTATTACATAGTCTTGTGATTTCCACTGTGTTCCTCTGGCAGAAACGCCTTCTCTTGCAGGAAGAACAACTATAATTTTTCCTTCAATCTCCATTTCTTTATATATTATTTGTTTCTATTTTTTGAATTGCGAAATTACTAAAATACTCGTAAATAAAGAAATTTTTACACGTTTTTTTTGTTTTAGAGTTTGCTTTTTTGTATTTTTGTGTCCTATTAATTACGCAGATAAAACGAATAATAATATTAAATAATGAGACTTACAATATCAAGCACGGCTTTAGCCAGCCGCCTATCGGCTTTATCAAAAGTGTTCAGCAGTAAAAATTCATTGCCTATATTGGATTGCTACTTATTTGAGGTAAACGGCAATAATCTGACAATAACTGCATCAGACAGCGAAAACATTATGACAACGAACATACAACTCGACGAAACATGTGACAGCGGTGTGTTCGCAGTCAACAACCAAACCATTTTAGATGCCGTAAAGGAGCTACCGGAACAGCCACTGACACTGGATGTTGACATGACGACATTTGCAATAAAGGTGATATATCAGAATGGTGTATACAACTTTACAGGACAGAGCGGTGAAGAGTTTCCAAAGTTCCAGTCACTCCCCGAAAATGCGACGTCAATAATAATCGACTCTAAAACACTTAACAACGATATTTCACGCTCGATATTCGCAACCGCCAACGAAGAGCTGCGCCCGGTGATGAATGGTATCTTTTTCGACCTGAGCCAAGACACATTGGCAATAGTTGCCAGCGACGGACATAAACTCGTAAAGACAAAGAGCAAGAACATAAAGTCAGACAATCCTCTGTCATTCATCTTGCCCAAGAAACCTGCAACATTATTAAAAAATGTGCTGCAGAAAAATGATGATGACATAATAATCAGATTTGATGACCGCAATGCAAACATCATATTCTCAGACGGAACGTTATCTTGCCGACTGATTGAAGGACGCTACCCGAACTACAACTCCGTAATACCACAAGACAATCCTAACCAGCTTACGATAGACAGACTTGTACTTATAGGAGTTTTAAAGCGTGTTCTACCATTCGCAAGCGACAGCAGCCAACAGATAAGACTGCATATCGAAATGGGCAAAGTAGTTATATCATCAGAGGATGTTGACTTCTACACAAGCGCACAAGAAGAGATTGTATGCGACTACAACGGCAACATAATGGACATCGGCTTCAAGGGTACTTCACTGATGGAAATATTAAGCCATCTTGACTGTGAAGAGGTTGTATTAAAGTTGGCAGACCCAAGTCGCCCCTGCCTGATACTTCCGGCAGAACAGCCTGAAAATGAAGATATACTGATGCTTATCATGCCAATGTTATTAAACGATTAATCAGAAGAATGAAATTAAATCTTACAAAGCCCCTGATTGTCTTCGACCTGGAGACAACAGGGCTTGATCTTGTTAAAGACAGAATTATACAGATTTCTTATATTAAGGTATATCCTGACGGTAAGGAGGAACGCTCAAACCAGTTTGTAAACCCCGAAAGAAGTATTCCGCAGGAAGTTGTGGACATTACAGGCATTACAGATGCAGACGTAGCAAATGCTCCTACATTCAAGATGCTTGCAACAGATTTGGCAAATAAGTTTCAAGGATGCGACTTTGCCGGATTCAACTCAAACCATTTTGACGTGCCTATGCTTGCCGAGGAATTTCTGCGCGCAGGTATCGACTTTGACTTTTCAAAATGTAATCTGATTGACGTTCAGACAATATTCCACAAGATGGAACGCCGAAATCTGGCAGCAGCATATAAATTCTATTGCGGCAGAAAGATGGAAGACGACTTTGTGGCTCATAAAGCTGATCAGGATACTGAAGCTACATACAGAGTGCTGCAAGGAGAGCTCGACATGTATGCCCCCGGAAAACAGGAAGAGCCTGAACGTCAGCTAAACAACGACATGAACGAGCTTGCAGAATTCTCAAAGCTCAACAATAACGTTGATTTCGCAGGACGTATCATTTGGAAAGAAATGAAGGATGCCAACGGAAATGTCCTTACAGATTCTGACGGCAATCCACGTATGCAGGAAGTTTTCAATTTTGGCAAATACAAAGGATGGAGTGTTGCAGAAGTACTAAACCGCGACCCGGGATATTTCAGCTGGATGCTCAGCAGCGACTTCACATACAACACCAAGCAAGTGCTTACACGAATACGCCTAAGAGAATTCAACAAGCGATAAACTCTAGGGTAAGAAATAAAATAACACAATATCATATATAAAGACAACATGTTGAAAGGTAAGAAAATTGTACTTGGCATAACAGGCAGTATTGCAGCATATAAAGCATGCCTCATAATCAGAGGACTTATAAAACAAGGTGCTGAGGTGCAGACCGTTATAACTCCGGCAGGAAAGGAATTCATAACACCAATAACATTATCAGCACTTACGCATAAGCCTGTCATCAGCGAATTTTTCTCTCAACGTGACGGCACATGGAACTCACACGTTGACATTGGTCTTTGGGCCGATACTATGCTGATTGCTCCATGCACGGCAAGTACAATAGGAAAAATGGCCAACGGAATAGCAGACAACATGCTTATAACGACATACTTATCGATGAAAGCACCTGTGTTTGTCGCTCCGGCAATGGACCTTGACATGTTCGCACACCCTTCAACACAACAAAATATCAAGCGTCTGCAGTCATATGGCAATATCATCATTGAACCGCAAAGCGGCTTCCTTGCAAGCGGCCTGGAAGGCAAGGGAAGAATGGAGGAGCCGAAAGAAATTGTAAGATATCTTGATGAATTCTTTGATGAGAACAAAGATACGCTGAAGGGAAAAAAAATAATGATAACAGCCGGTCCGACTTATGAGAAGATAGACCCGGTAAGATTTATCGGCAACTACTCTAGCGGGAAAATGGGATTTGCCATGGCTGAAGAATGCCGCAGACGCGGTGCTGAGGTAACATTAATAAGCGGACCTGTTGGTATTGAATGCTCTAAAAAGATAAAACGCATCAATGTAGAAAGCTGTAACGAGATGTATAATGCAGCCGTCACAGAGTTTAAAGATTGCCACGCCGCAATATTGTGTGCAGCTGTAGCCGACTTTCGTCCTATATCTATCGCAGAAAATAAGATTAAGCGCGAAAAAGATAATCTTAACATACAGCTATGCCCAACAAATGACATTGCAGCAGAGCTAGGACGTATAAAGACTGATGAACAGATTTTGGTTGGCTTCGCATTGGAAACAAACAATGAAGAAATTAATGCCAAAAGTAAACTGGAAAGGAAGAATCTCGACTTTATCGTATTAAACTCAACGCGCAATGAAGGAACGACATTCCGCAGCAATGATAACCAAATTGAAATCATAACAAAGAATGAAATAAAAACATTTGAAAAGAAAAACAAAAAGTACGTTGCTGTAGATATCATTGATGAATTAACAAAACTTTTCACTGAAAAAAACAGGTCATAATCATAACAGGCAAAATGAGGTTGCTATTACTTATAATAAGTTGGTTGTTTATCACAGCAGGCACAAATGCTCAGGAGTTGCTGGCTAAAGTAACAATAAACCATAATCAGATTCAAGGCACTGATGCAAGTGTCTTCGACAATCTGCAGCAAACCCTGGAACAGTTTATCAATGACAAACAATGGACATCGTTGCAGTTTCAGAAAAATGAAAGAATAATATGCAACTTCAATATAACTGTGACGAAATACGACGCATCATCAAATTTATTTACATGTACGGCACTAATTCAAGCCAACAGGCCTGTGTACAACTCTGCATATAATTCAACTTTATATAATAATAAAGACGGCGACTTTAACTTTGAATTTGCACAGTTTGACCAATTAAACTTCAACGAAGAACAGATAGACAACCAACTGACAGCACTTATTGCCTATTACGCATATCTGATCATAGGTATGAATCTTGACAGTTTCTCGCCTATGGGTGGCGAGGACATTCTGCAAAGATGCCTTAATCTTGTAAATAATGCACAGAATCTGAATTTTACAGGATGGAAGGCTTTTGAGAATGACAGAAACCGCTTTGCATTCATTAATGACTACATGGAAGGAGCGATGAAACCTTTCAGACAACTGCAATATGACTATTACCGCAGCGGCCTTGACGAAATGGCCAACAATGTAGAAAGAGGAAGAACAAACATCACAACAACAATCGAGACAAATCTGAAAAAAGCACACGAAGACAAACCTTTGAGCACCTTGCCGCAAATATGGACGGACTACAAAAAAGATGAGTTGGCAAACATATATAACGGTAAAGGCACACAAAAAGAAAAAGAATCAGTTTATGAGATTCTATTTTCTATAAATGCTTCGCAAAACAGTTATTGGGAGAAAATAAAAAAATAAAAATAATATATTTCATTTCAATATAAAATGCTGAAACAGTTATATATTAGAAACTTTACGCTGATCGATACACTTGACATACATTTCAATCCTGGCTTTTCGGTCATTACAGGTGAAACCGGAGCCGGAAAAAGTATTATCTTAGGAGCGATAAATCTGCTTCTTGGACAGCGTGCAGACGTGAAAAGCATAAAATCAAATAGTTCAAAATGTGTTATTGAGGCTCATTTCGACATAAGCCGATATAACATGCAGGACTTTTTCACAGAAAACAATATCGATTTTGACGATACCGACTGTATATTAAGAAGAGAACTGAACTCATCAGGAAAGACACGTTCTTTCATTAATGACACCCCCGTTGCATTAAACCTAATGCGCACTTTGGGACAACAGCTTATAGACATACACAGTCAGCATCAAAACCTCTTGCTGAACGAAGAAGATTTCCAGCTAAACGTAGTCGACATTATAGCCAAGGACAGAGAACTCCTTATAAAATACAAGGAACATTTCAATGCGTATAAAGATGCAAAGAAAGCCGTAGACAGACTATGCAAAGAAATTGAAGAAAATAAAAAAAATGAAGACTACATCCGTTTTCAGCTAAAAGAGCTCACAGAAGCAGAACTGAAAGACGGCATGCAGGAAGAGCTCGAGCGGGAAAGCGAAAAATTAAGTCACGTAGAAGAGATAAAGACAGCGCTCTATTCAGCCGGAACTTCACTAAACTCATATGAATCAGACAATAATGTACTTGACAAAGTGAAGGAAGCATCGCGCTCCATTATCGGCATAACAAACATATATCCTGAAATCAGTTCTATTTCAGACAGGCTGGAAAGCTGTTTTATAGAACTGAAAGATATATCAGACGAAATAAATTCAGAAACCGAAAATATCGAATTCGATCCCTCAAGACTTGAACAGATAAACAGTCAGCTTGACAAAATCTATTCTCTTGAACAAAAATATCATGTGTCCAATATTGCGGATCTCATTAATATACAAAATAATCTGGAGAAACAGATAAGTAATATCGACAACAGTGATGAAGAGTTAGATAAGCTTAAATCAGAAGAAGCACGTTTACTTAAGGAGTGTGAAGCCATAGCATCTGAACTGACAGAAATAAGGACAAAAGCATCGAAAGTGATTGAGCAGGAAATGCGTAACAGGCTCATACCCTTAGGAATACCTAACGTAAGATTCTCTATAAAAATCGAAAACAAAAATATCAGTGAGGATGGCCACGACCGGATATCATTCTTATTCAGTGCCAATACCAGCACACCTGTACAACCTGTAGCACAGGTTGCATCCGGAGGTGAAATTGCAAGAGTTATGTTGTCACTTAAAGCAATGATAAGCGGTGCTGTGAAACTGCCTACAATAATATTCGATGAAATAGACACCGGAGTTAGCGGGAAAATTGCAGAAAAGATGGGTGATATAATGCAGGAAATGGGAAAGGCCAACCGTCAGGTCATAAGCATTACTCATTTGCCACAGATTGCAGCAAAAGGAACCACTCATTATAAAGTGTTTAAGGAAGAAACAGAACATGGCACGAGCAGTCGCATGCTCATTTTAAGCAAGGACGAACGCACAAAAGAAATCGCACAGATGCTCAGTGGCTCTGAAATTTCTGATGCAGCCATAAACAATGCCAAAGAATTATTAAAAACATTATAAACGATGAAACAGATAGGAGTTATTTTAACATTAATCATACTTTGTGTATGCGGCAACAGCAAAGCACAGCCTTCAGCCGTAAAGAATGCGGCAAAATCCGTATTCAAACTAACAACATACAACGCAGATGGAACTGTTCTTTCAACAAGCCATGGTGTGTTTGTCGGCAATAATGGTGAAGCAATAAGTGACCTTAAGCCATTTATTGGAGCATCTAAAGCTATTGTTACAGACTGCAAAGGACGCGAAATGAATGTAGAAAGAATAATGGGCGTCAATGATATATATGACGTTGCAAAATTTAAGGTCAACGGCAAAACTATTCCACTGAATGTTGCACAATCTGCATCTACTTCTGGCTCACAGGCATGGCTTGTATCAAAAACCACCGACAATAACAGCTGCAACTGTAAAAAACGTAGAAACGTTTATGGATAAATACTCATATTATATATTCTCACTTGCTGTTCCGGAAAACACAAATGCCTGCCCTTTTGTTAATTCTGAAGGACAAGTTATTGGAATAATGCAACCGTCCACGACATCAACAGATATACACGCAACAGACGCAAAGTTTATTACCGAACTGCAGACAACAGGACTTTCTGTTGAAGATGAAACCATGAAAAAGATAGGCATACCTCCATCATTGCCGACAGACAAGAGCCAGGCTCTTCTGACACTCATGATGGCTGCACAAGCGAATGACTCAATAAAACATGCGGCTATAGTCAGCGATTTCATAAACCAATACCCTACTTCTGTTGACGGCTATACAGCTCAAGCACAAATATATCTTGACGCAAATGACTTTGAAAGTGCTGAAAAAGAAATGGAAACGGCCATCAAGAAGGTTGAAAACAAAGATGAGGCTCACTATAATTACAGCAAAATAATATACAACAAAGAAGTTTATAAAAGCGACATACCATACGCGGCCTGGAATCTGGACAAGGCTTTTGAGGAAATCAATAAAGCATATGCAATAAATCCTCAGCCATCATATCAGCACCAACAGGCACTCATAACATATGCAAAGGGCGAATATCAGAAAGCCTATGACATGTTTATGGACCTGACAAAGACATCAATAAGAAACCCGGAATTATTCTATAACGCATCACAATGCAAACAAATGCTTAAAGCCCCAATGAAAGAGGTTATAGCGCTGCTTGACAGTGCCATAACAACAACAGACACTTTAAGACTTAGAGAAGCAGCTCCGTATTTCTTGGCACGTGCAGAAGCTTATGTTACGACAGACAGCTTCAGACAAGCTGTTTTTGACTACACACGCTACGAAATTCTGGTAAACGGAAATGTAAATGCTAATTTCTATTATATACGTGAACAAGCAGAAGTAAAAGCAAAACTTTACCAACAAGCTTTGATAGATATATCAACAGCTATTATGCTTGCCCCGAAAGAACCAACATATTATGCAGAAAAAGCATCATTGGAACTAAGAGTAAACATGATGGATGACGCTATAAAAACTGCAACAAAATGTATTGAGCTTGCACCTGAATATGCAGACGGTTATCTGATATTAGGGTTAGCACAGATAAATAAAGGAGATAAGGCCAACGGAATGTCAAACTTAGAAAAGGCCAAAGAGCTGGGGCATGTTCAAGCACAAGCAATGATAGAAAAGTATTCTAAATAATCGGCGCTATTATAAATAACAAGAAATAAGAAGAAGGTGTGTCAAAAAGCACACCTTCTTTTTTGTATGACAAAGCCCCGACTTT
>ENA-OPEU01000025-OPEU01000025.1-human-gut-metagenome-genome-assembly--contig:-NODE-25-length-22500-cov-3.099443_pt1 | contig 22500 bp, 20 predicted proteins | sample MGYA00241639_ERZ501541 | MGnify/ENA primary metagenome ERZ501541 (study PRJEB25962, sample SAMEA2042428) | human gut metagenome | biome: human gut; feature: human-associated habitat; material: faeces...
TGCTAATTTGGGAACATGCGGACATTCATTTTATTTTATTTCCTTTTGTTTTACGTGAAAAAGTATCTGTATTCAAATATTCAATATCATCACCATTCTTTAAAAAAATGAATGGAGCTTTTTTATTCATTAGCTTATATCTGTGTCCTATTGAATTAGCATCGATAAGCGGTTTATTAGAGTAATTAATTTTTGCCTCTTTAAATTTGAATCTAATATTGAACATCCATTTAGGATCAAAATCTTCAACCTTCCCACCACAAGAATTTATTTCCTGTTTCATTTCAGCTATCCACCCTTTCTTCTTATAATAGTCATATACAGCCTGACTTTGTTCAAAAGTAACACCTTCTGCATTGTATAAACAACCAATATAAACTCTTTGAGAAGTTGGTGTTATTGTAAATAGATGAATGTCGTATTTTGCATGTTTATGAATATCACTTCTCCCATTCATAGCCTGCAAAAATCCATAATGGTAACCATCTGGCATAATTCTGGTATCATCCAAAAGCCATTCTTCATGTCCATAACCCATTATTTTTTCGTAAGAATGTTTATTTTTAGATTTGCCTTCAATCCCAGAAGGATATTTCCAGTCATTAGTATTCCAGCATATTCTCGCTATTTTCTCCATAAAATCAAACTTTATGTATATTATTTTCTACAATTTTGGCAAACGCATCAGCACATATTATTAATATCTTCATACTATGCCAATTTATTTCCACTAAGATTATCGTCTGTCCAATCTTCAATATCTTTTGCATACACATCCTTGATTGAACTTGTAGTGATTCTATTTTAAAAGGAACATGAAAATTATTCATTTGCATATTGTCAATGATTCTTTTGAAATAATCAAAATCACCTTCTATAACAAATCCCTTATCGGCTTCTATACAATAACTTACAATAGAATTACAGATTTGAGTGGGGACTTCTTTCCATACACACTTTTTGAAGAACCACATCTCATACATTACAGATTCATATCCTAACCATTGAAGAAAAATGCGTATATCATTTCTTGCATATTGCCGTAATCTGTAGAACTAACAAAAACTCTTGGTGCTGCCATATTTCTTAGTTGTTAAAATTTATCTTTAATAAAATCAACGTGATCATTTAACGCGTCTAAAAAATTTATTGTAGAATTTTCAGCTAAGCTATACGATAGAACTAAGTTCATCCTTTATCTCCTCGTATCTCCTATCCATATAGCTTATTAACTTATAAAACAAAGTTTCTTCGTCGAGATGTTCCATATATTCTTTCAGAATGCCAAAGCCTGTATTAGCACACTTCTCTGCAAGGTTGTAAACTTCGTCTCGATTACAAATATTATCAATATTCTCGGGATTGTCTTTCAGTTCTTTGTCGTAGTACAGGCACGAAAGTAGTGGTTCAACGTTTGTCAAGAACTCTGTGCGGACAATCGATTTCATCGCGCCAACCGTTGATATCGGTGTAGGTTCTTTCTCCTCCATCTCACAGAGTGCTATGGCAAAACAATAGAGGTCTGTGCGCGTAGCTGCATTTTTATGGAGCTGGAAGTATTTAGTCTTTTCGATATCCCTAATAAAACCTTCATCGTATATTTTTGCTATATTTAATGTTACTCTTGCCATAATTCTTTTTTAATTACTGTTATACCATCTTCTATTTCTAATCTGCTAAACGAAGCATATTGGCCTTGCAAAGCTGCCGCCACTTTATCATCGTATTCTACAGGGGTGAACGTTAGTATCACTTGTTTCGTCTTGGATATCTCACATAGTGTATTGACAAAATTCAGACGGTTATCCTGATCTACGCGGCCAATAGGTGTGTCAATAAATATCAAGGAGTCGTGCATCGATACTTTTTGTAAAGCAAGTGTAAACGATAGAGCCAGCAAAGCTCGTTCTGCAGCACTACAAGAACCTAATGTCTGCGAACCATATTTGTCTAGCAGACGGAAAGTGTAATCCTCCAAAATTTCCACCTTAGAAAAAGCATCTTTCTTCCATAACAGTCTAGTAAATGTGTCGTATGTCTCTTTTTCCATTTCTCGACGGCTCTCTTCAAGCAAGTCAAGGCGTGTTTCTTTTAAAATATTTCGGCATTTTTTACAATAGTCTGCCTGCTTATTTATTTTTTCGAGCTGTTTATTCTTTTCGATGAGCGACTTCAGTAGTTTAGCTTGATGACATTGCTGATTGTCGAGTGCCTTTTTATGTTCCTCTTCAATACCTTTCTTGGCAACCATATCGTCACGTCTTTGAAGATAATCTTTCTTTTCCTTAATAGCCTTAGTTACAGCCTCCATATTGGGAATATGCATCAAATAGAGATTCAATCGTTTCTCCTCTTCAATGCATTCATTATATTGCTTGCGAAGTGCTTTATCTTCATCCATAAGAGTGATACGACGTTCCTGATAATGAGACAATTTATCAATATATTGACGTAATACCACAACAGATTTGTTCAATAGGGCAGATGTCTCTGATGAGACTTCAAGTTCTTTTCTCAATTCTTTAATAAAACTATACGAATGTGCACTCAAATCTTGGTCACATATCAAGCAATGTTTGTGTTCCTCAATTGTCTTAAGAAGAAACTTATCTATGCGAGGTGGCAACTTACCGTGTTTGTCTTGCTCCTTTATATATGTATATAAATTCTTAATAGCAGGATACAAGGCAAAGTACTGAACATATTCACGAGCAAACATCATAAGTTCAGCTCTCTTCTTTTCTATATCACTTTTCAACGACTCTATCAAGTTTTCAACTTCTTTTAACCTTGCCGTTTTATCTGAAACATGAATATGACCGCTGATTATATTATCAAGTATTGCAATCTCATCATCGCAATTATGGATTTGCGTTGTTAGCGTATCGATAGAATTAACGGAAGCATCAATAGCCTCCTGTATTTTATCCAAATCTTTCTGTGCAGTCGAGATATCCTTAACAGAAGAATTAGCTATCTGTGGATTTATGACTCCAATTAAATAATTATTAAAAGCAGTTTCTGCCTTCTCTATTATTTTTGCCTGAGTAAGTTCTTCTATGCCGTTCTTTATATTCTCAAACTGCCCTGCTTTGAAATAGCTTTCAAGATGCTCTCCATCGAAGAATATATATTCATGTATTTCCTCAGGAACATTTTTTTTTCACAAGTGACAATGTTTCTTCTTCTGTATCTATTGAATTCCATTCTCCATCAACTAAATGCATAATCGAGAAATCAGTATTTAAAAGAATAACCGCCTCTCTCGTTACATTGAACTTTCCTACCCTTTGGAATAGAATTTTCTCTGAAGCATCATCCGATGAGAAAAGTATCCGGACAGTTGCATCACCTATCGCACTTCCATCTTCTGGAAGATGCACACGCAGTTCATGAACCTTTTGGTTGTTCAATATGGCAAGTGCAGTATTCTTATCACCTAAATGCATTTCCTTGTCGTAAAGGCACCAAGTGATTGCATTGAGCACATTTGTCTTACCTACGCCATTATTGGCAAAAATAATATGCAAGTCATTTTCTCCACTGGAATGGGGAAATTTGAATGACAGATTGCGATACTGACGAAAATTTTGAATTTCAATACTTTCTATTCTCATAGCATTATATAGATTTCATTATTTTGTCAATAATTCGTTTACCTTGACGACCTTCTTCTATACCAGAAAGTACACTATATATGTTCTTCTGCATAGCAATATCAGACTTTGTCTTATCTGCTATCTTCACTAGGATTTTTTTGTTAATGGCCATATTAATCTAATGAATTTATTATTTTTAATGCATCTATCGAATTAATTGCATTTGCAGCAATTTCTTTGAGACGTATCTGTTCTTTAGCTCTTATTTTTCGTTCTAATTCAGCATAATCATCGCCCACGAAATGTAGCGTATCAACACAAATATCGTATAATTCTGCCGAATGTTTGTTGGGACTTTGACGAATAATACGACCTATTCGCTGAACATATTCACGTGGATTCGTACTGGATGCCATCAATATTCCCACATCTGCCGTTGGAATATCTATACCCTCATCCATACACTTAATGGCAACAATTGCCTGATAGTCTTTAGATTTGAACTTTGATATGATATGCTCCCGTTCGGACTTGTTTCCAAAACGTTTCTCTGCTTTAGTTCCTTCTTTCTCAGTCAATTTATGAAAAATAATTTCTCTTGATGCAAGGATATTAAGTACCTCTATTATTTGTTGAGGAGAGACAAATATGATTAAATTTTCTATTCTACCTTTGGATTGTAACTCATCAAGAATTACCTTCAATTGATTGTATTTTGCTGAAGCATTTCTAATTATGTTCGCTCTTTTCTCTATCAGTCGCTCTAATATTAAAGCCGTATCTGAATTGTTTTCTTTCAAGTTCCACAATTTACTAATCTTCGCTGAAATATCCTTGTATTGTTCTGTCTCATCTTCATCAAGCGAGACCTTAGAAATATTATAATGGTAATTGACAAGGAAATGTTTGCCTGTCATTGGGTTATATTCTGTTAATGCATCTTTGATGGTAAACTCGAAATTTGCATTTCCATAGAAAGCTACAAGTTTGGCTGTACCTACATCGTCAAACCAACGGCTTGGGGTAGCGCTAAGTCCAATTCTGTATTTGTAACAAGGTAACAATGCATGCTGGAATTTATGTGCTCCCAGCCAATGAGTTTCATCGCCTACGAACAAAATATCTGTACCAATTTGAATATTCTGCTGAATAGCGTTCGTGAACTTATCTGACGAAGCGGTATTATGCGTTGTATATAAGCATATGTGGTCAGCCATACCAGCTCCATTCTTTAATAGTAATTTGACTAGCAATCTATCCCATTGAGACACAGAACCATCAACAATAACACTTTCGTCAAAAGTGAGTTTCTGAGCATCCACTTCATTTTTCCATTGTTTAGAAAGCGTATTTTGTGGAGTGGTTATAATTGTAATAAGCCGTTTCTTTATTTGATTCAGATATTTTATACCAGCAATGGCAGTTCTTGTTTTTCCTGTACCCGTTGCCATTTCAAAAAGCAGTTTATAATTATTCGCCTTCCATTTATTCAATGCATCTGCCTGATAAAAGAATAAATTTTTGTCACTCTTGAAATTAAAATTTCTCAAGCGGATGGTACGATATTTATTCAAAGAGATACTTTCTTTATCGAAGTCTAAGGAATAATGCACAATATTTGACTTTATGGCTGATGGGAGATTATATACCTTTACGTTTTTTCTCTCACCATTCCATATCTCATTGAATCTTTTTCTGTCTCTCTCAAAATATTCACGTGCATCCGTCCACTCCTTGAATACCTTGAATTCTTCATCATTATTAACCCATGCTGAAGCTGTTTCATTAATAGAACCACTAAACGACATTTCATTTCCTTCAGTATCCTTTAGTATTCCAACCTTCTGATGGAACAGTCCTTTCTCTGATATAGTCTCATTATCACATATGCTACCATCATCATTAAAGACAATAGCTAATTTCATCTCAAGTAAGCCCGATGCGAGCATCCAACCAAGTGCCTTAACATGGTTTCTCTCAAATTCATTTTCAATATTATCCAAATCAAGTCCAAAGTCGGACGGCATAAGAGAGGTATCGTCTGCAACTATCTTCTTGACAATCTCTATATCTTCTCCATTTAGCCTTGGACTTGTAATAAGTCTCATTCTGCCACCATTAACAATAAAGTCGGCTATACCACGAGCAGCCACAGCCAAAGATGTGGATGAAAAAAAACCTGCAATTCTGTCATATCTTATAGCAGAACCAAGGACAGGCACATAATAATCCTCTATTATGTCATCTATACCAGATTCATAACATGGTTTTATATGTAAATCCTTAAAGCTCATAATCTATTGATTCCTTTACCGTATTAATGATTGTATTGATATTAGAGCGTCTTCTTATCTGGGTGGTATGAGACAATATGCTGAGTATTTCATCACGAACTTTATCTGTAGCTCCAGCCATAAAATAGTTCTGAATAAAAGGTATATACAAGCATAACTTTGGAAGGATGTTTCTCCTTTCCGTTTCACTCAATTTTACAAAGCAACTACCAAAAGCATTAGCATTACCACGACACTTTTCAAATCTACAAAGTCCTAACTGTGCTGCAGTTTTCATATGGTTTTCACCATATTTTTTATCGGCAACATCCTTACGTTTTTCGTCACGTAACATATAGCCCATCTTTGAATAATCAACATCTTTTAATCCACAATTTTGAAGCACGTATGGTACAGTATAATATGCATCTTTAAAATCACTAAACTGTGATATATCCTTCTTACCGATTTTCGCGGGTTCAAAATCTTCTTTGATAATTTTCAATATCTCACTACATTTGTATTTTTTTAAAACTTCTAACAGCAAAGCACTTTTCTTTTCATCCTCCAGAAGACTGACATCTTTATGTGTATAGAATACCTTTAATAAAACTCGCTCATATACACTATTACCTTTTAGATTATCCCAAAACTCGCTATTAAGAGTATATTTCACTCCTCCTAGTGTTATCTCTGTATCACGATACCATAAGTTAGAATCTATCATCTGCTTAAACGACATATTGAAAAAAGACAAAAACAAATCTTTATGTTCCTTGAATTGATTAAGGAAATTTACAACAGTCCTAAGAGGAGTGGAAATTCCAATCTCATCATAGTAGCCGTTATTATAGTCCACTAAGAATTCCTCATAAGTCTTCAACTTTGATGGTTCACGACCAAGGGTATGCTCTTCCCAAAAAGTCTGATTCTTATAACAGAACTGCCAGAACGACAAGTTTCTAAAAAAGCCAGGTTGGTTACACCATCTAGCTATCTGCACATAAATATTAGGGAAAGGTGCTTTCTTGTAATCCTCATGGCGCATGATATATGGTAGACATCCGTATCTCATCAACACACAGATACGCATAAATATTTCAGCCACATCCAATTGAAACTTCTTGTAATCTTTCATAGACTGTCGGAAACCACAGAATAAGTAAAACTTAGTTTCTTTCTTGGGGCAATAATGTTTCCATATTTTAAGTGCTTTTACTATAATTTTGCGATCAGACCAGTTATCAAAAGCAAAGATGAAATCTCCATGGTAATTGGCGCTGGCCAACTTCCTTGCTATATCTTCTCCACGCTTATGTTGAGCTATCAATCGTTCGTCAAGTCCCTGTCTAAATTGAAAAGGACGTTTCGTTGAAATCAATTCGTTTAGCAAAGCCTCCCAGTTTGGGTAGGCCAAAAAATTATCATCCCAAAGATAAATATATGGACGTTTTAGTTTTCCTGTTTTTTCATCAATCTCGTTATCAAGGAAATCACTAAGCTTAGAATAAGGCATAACCTTACGTTCCAACTTATTAACACAGAATGGGCAACGGCGGAAACAACCTCGTGTCAAGAAACCAATGGAATATTCTTTGTAATCTTTATAATATACATCCGATGCCTTTACGTTCTCCATTGCACTGATGAAATCATCATATAAATGATAATCGGGCATCTGTATCTGCATATCTATTCCGTAACGCCCCAACTTATTCTTCAAAGTATTCAAAAAAGCATCATTTTCCAATTTGAGCATATCTTCTTCGCGTTTCTCAGCAAATCCTTCCTCTTCAGAAAGGTTAGCATAAGTGCCCGTTCCACCCATGCGGACGCGTTTTGATAACTTTTTATCATTGAGGAGGGTTGTTAGCACAAGTGGAGGGTTATCAATAGTGAAAGTAAAGACACAAGAAACGTAGAAGTAACTATACTTCTGTAGACTCTCAAAGTTACTTTCATTCGTAATTAATTCATAGCAATTAGCATCATCTGTATATCCCCGCACATAGCCATTATCTCTAAAATATCCAGCAATCTTTAATAGCGCAAGATTAGGATGCCTTGTCCCATTACACAGCAGGTCAGCATCCACAAGCCCTATCTTAATTTTTCGTCTCGCCATATTTGTAAGTCCTGTATGCAACGTTAAATTAAATATAATATTGCAAGTGCCTAGGTTAAGTAAACATAGTAGCAAATTTCATCCACAATAGTCAATAAATCTATATATAATCTAATTTGCTAACTTATTATAATCAAAATTATAATTTTAATAGCAACGTATTCGTTGTAAACTATAGTTACATGTCTACTTATTTATTATTAATTTTTTCATTCCTTTAAAATCTTCAGCCATACTTTGTGCTAAATCGTTATCATTGAACTCATATTCGAAATGAGTAAAACACAACAGACCATCACCTGAATTAAACGCTATTGACTCATACTCAATGTTGTTGAACGATTTATTCTTTGATATTTTTCCATATATTCCCAATACATCTCACACTCAGGTATTTTAACATAGGTTTTATGAATTTCAAATGCCTATAAGTAGATAATCAGCGAAAAGTATTGTATCTTTGTATTACTAAATTACAAAGAAGTACAAACAACTATCACAATAATTACCGAGGACAAAGTTATAGAATTATTTTGTATGTCAAATGATTTTTTGCAAGTTTTTTGATGCACATATGTAAAAATATACGCTTAGACACGCAATGAATCCACATATCACCACCATCCTACCATATTTAAATCTGAATTATTAAATATAATCAATATTAATTTCTTCAATAACACAACAATCAGAAACACTATCAGAAGTACCATCATCTAGATTTCAAGCAGCGCGCACAAAGGACAAAAATATAATTTTTTTAAAGCTACATCGTTCAAAAAAAAATTTTAATCAAAAAATGCCATATTATCGTTTTAGGACAAAAATTTTTCAAACATTACAATAATAAATGTTTTACTTAGTTTTATTATACCTCACTTATTCCCCCGAAATAACCCTATGACTTACGCATAAAAAGCCTATGACTTTTGATACAAAAGTGGGCGAGTTACGAAGCGCAACTCACCCATTAACAGTTTGAAATAAGATGTAAGTTTTTGGTTAATGCATATCTAAATATCAGGATGAAAATATTTAATGTGAAATATAAATATATGAAAATGCTTACAGCTTTTCGGGACTTTTGTTCGTAATGTAAAATTTTCAGACGGAATCAGTTATTGAGGTACATATAATTTAATAAAAACAGACTAATGAAAAGACATGAAATAATGAGGTTAGAAATGTGACGCGATAAGACACTTTGACTGAAAAATAACATTTATCCCCAAACCGATAATTAAACCGCACATAGTTTTATCTATTTTGTACATTCATGCTTTCAGCCGTCTTTTTGTTTTCTATTGGTACCTTTTTATTCGTTTCTTTTGACACAGCCCACTATGCCTGAGAAAATCTGACGAAAATACGATTGATATAAAACTAAAATACAGACCGGATCCTAACACCTTTTTGGGGGTTAAAAATATAGCCCCAATAATGGTTATCACATGGTAGTCACTTTTTGACTGATTTGTAACCTAAAATGTTCTAAAAAGGAGCTTCTTTTTTTTGAAAAATAAAAAAAGACAGTAATTAAACTTTACATTTTATTTTTTTGTTTTTTTCATTTTTCAAAAAAATAAAATGGCTTTTTTCGACAATTTTGCTAAAAAGGTAGTCGAGGTTCATATATAAAAGTTTCTTTACATATTAGTTTTATAAATAATTGATTACTAATATATTACAAATATCACAATAATAAATTTGTGATATTTTATATGCAAAAAAAGTGATAGGGTGACTAGGCATTTTTAAAACTTTTACAAATATACGTAAAAAATAAAATAAATGGGTATATAATATATCATTTTATTTTTTTCGCGCGTATATATATAAAAAGTTTATAAAGTACCTAGTCACCCTATCACTTTTCGAGTGGAAAAAGAAGGAAAATGGAGTAGTGAAAGGGCAAGAAAAAGAAGAAGGATTTATATGGCATAGTTAACATTTCTGTTAATAGTCAGAAATGCCGGAAGAGTTAAGCAAAAATCTCAGATGGATGCTAACGGCGCCATTTGAATTAAGACAAACGGCAGTACAGATAAATCCTAATAAAATGACAGATTAAATGCCGATGTGTTCGTAGAGAATACGGAAGCCTATCAGGAGAAGAATTATTCCGCCAATAAGTTCAGGCTTCAGACGCTTGACAATAGACTTGCCACACACAACGCCAAGGACATTGCCAAGTATAGACATTACGAACGAACATACACCGATAATGGCAAGAGGCACAGCAAGCTGGTCTACGCTCTTATAGCCAAGACACGCAAAGGAGATGCCCACCGCCAGTGCGTCGATACTTGTCGCCACTGCAAAAAGCAGCTGACTGGTCAGCTTAGAAGGATTGAAATGAGCTTCCTCCTCACTTCCGAAAGAGTCTTTTATCATCTTGCCGCCAAGAAATGCCAAAAGTCCGAAAGCTATCCAATGGTCTACGGATTCGAGGTAATGACTGAAATAACTTGTGCCCAACCATCCTATAAACGGCATCATGGCCTGAAAAAGGCCAAACAGAAATGCCATACGCAGTATTACAGACAAGATATATTTACGGATGATAACTCCACTTACTATTGAAACGGTGAAACAATCCATGGCCAAAGCCAGGGCAAGAAACGTGATATCTAAAAGACTCATTATGCCAATTTGTAATGTGTGATACGTTTATTACGCTCCGGGCTGTAAGCCGGCGCGATAATTCGCGTGCAAAGGTATAAAAATTATTTTAAATATTTTAGGGCACAAGAGTCAGATTAAAATTACAATGCGAAATGGCATTAATGATACGGCTAAAATGATTATCAGACATGGAATATAATGACCGCAATCTCTTATTTTACGGCATAACTCGATGTTGAATGTCGTAAAAGTATAAATATAGATGAATTTATTTTGAATAGCATCCGATTTGCATTATCTTTGCACATAAGATAAGCTGCATCTCGGCATAACACTCAAGCAAGACTTGGATGATTCTGCTCTCGATTTGCATTATCTTTGCATAAGATAAGCTGCATCTAGGCATAACACTCAAGCAAGACTTGATGATTCTGCTCTCGATTTGCATTATCTTTGCACATAAGATAAGCTGCATCTAGGCATAACACTCAAGCAAGACTTGGATGATTCTGCCCGCGATTTGCATGCATTATTATCGCACATTAAACAACAATCATATATGCGCACCAATTATAACGAGAATAATTATCAGCATTATATAGTAAAAGAAGACAAACCGCTGCTTGAATTTCTGCTTGACAGCATAGAAAATACAAGCCGCACAAAGATAAAGTCTACTCTGCAGGGAAGGGGAGTAAAGGTAAACGGAAAAGTGATAACCCAGTTTGACTACCCACTGAAGAGCGGCATGAAAGTGGCCGTGAGCAAGAGTAAGCAGACATCAGAGATGTTCAAAAACCGCTACATCAAGATTGTCTACGAAGACCGCTATATCGTTGTGATAGAAAAGAACATAGGCATATTGTCTATGGCAGCGGGACACAGCTCGTTAAACGTAAAGACTGTACTCGACTCATACTTCAAGTCGACAAGACAGAAATGCACTGCGCATGTGGTTCACAGACTTGACCGCGACACAAGCGGCCTGATGATATACGCCAAGGACATACAGACAGAACAGACACTGGAGCATGAGTGGCACGACATTGTTTACGACCGCAGATACGTTGCCGTGGTAAGCGGCGAGATGGAAGACGACTACGGAACAATGACAAGCTGGCTGAAAGACAACAAAGCCTATATAACATATTCGTCACCCTATGACAACGGAGGTAAGTATGCCGTTACGCACTTTCATACATTAGACCGCACAACAGACCACAGCCTTGTGGAATTCAGACTGGAGACTGGCAGAAAGAACCAGATACGCGTACATTCGGCAGATATGGGGCACCCCGTATGCGGAGACATAAAATACGGCAATGGCGACGATCCGGTGGGACGTCTGTGTCTTCATGCCTATGTGCTGTGTTTCTATCACCCTGTGACAAGGCGTCGCATGGAGTTTGAGACACCAATACCGGCAGCATTCAGAAAACTGTTTAAGTAACGGTAACACTGCATCTTGGCGACAAAGATCATGATATTACTAACTTATTGAAAAATGGAAAACTTCGGATATTATATATTTTGCATTATAGCACTCATTGTAGGAATATTTGTCATTAAGAAGGTTGCAGGATGCCTTATGAAAACAATATTCTTTATCATCATAATAGCCGTTTTGGCGGCTTGTTATTATCTGTTCTTTAAATAACGGAGGCAACTGACATAATGGATGTAGAAGCAGTGAAACGGCTGATAGAAAGCCGTCCCAACTTGTCGACGGCTTTAGGCATGGACTTCATATCAACTCCCGAAAATGACGTATGCAAGGCAACGATGACCGTTGACGAACGCAACCGTCAGCCATTTGGTTTCCTAAGCGGAGGCGCATCCCTGGCACTGGCAGAAAATGTGGCAGGAGTAGGGTCGCTAGCCCTGTGCCCCGACAAGATATGCGTGGGCATAAGCGTCAGCGGCAATCACGTGAAAGCCGTGGAAGAAGGCGACACCGTAACAGCAACGGCACGACTTGTCAGTCGCGGACACAAACTGCATGTATGGGATGTGGACATAACCAACTCTTCAGATGAGCTTATATCCACCGTCCATGTTACAAATTACATCATTACGCCAAAAAATCAGGAAGATGAATAACAGCTTTGTCATGTACAGGTTGCCGCATGAGACAACCTGCACCATAATGCGCCAATGCGACGGCGATGCGGAGATACTGACATCGTATGACGAACTGAGCGGAAGGACTGGCTTTGTGTTTTCGCCTTTCATGATATCTGCCGACCATCCTCTGCTGCTCATAAGGCCCGATGAGGTTAAGACCTGTGAAGTAAGTGATTGTGCCGAGACAGAGCCACAACCCTTTGAATGCCGTAACACGGAAAAGGAAAGGCTACGGTATGAAAGCAACTTTACAACATTTCACACAAATCTGCAAGAAGGAAATTTCAGAAAGATTGTACTGGCACGCAGCAGTGATGAGACAGCATGCAAGGATGCAAGCCCTGAAGAGATCTTCAGGCGCGCCTGTTGTATGTATCCCAACGAGTTTGTGGCCCTGGTGTCAACGCCATACAGCGGAACATGGCTCATGGCGACGCCGGAGACTCTTGTAGAAGGATGCGGAGACGAATGGCACACAGTGGCACTTGCCGGAACAAAGCGCATGAACGACGGCGACGAATCTTGCGGACAGAATGACTGCGGTGAAGACATCAGCAAGGTGTGGGATCAAAAGAACATACACGAACAGCAATATGTTGCCGACTATATCAGAGAGTGTCTGAATGACTTTACGCACGAAATAGAGGAAACAGAGCCAAAGACTCTTGTGGCAGGCAGGCTGATGCATATCGTGACCCATTTCAGATTTAAGCTGAAAGACCATGACAGTATGGGCCGACTTGTAGGGACACTACATCCTACGCCGGCTGTATGCGGGCTGCCAAAAGATAAGGCGTATAAGTTTATCTTGGAAAACGAAAACGGCGACAGAGGATACTACAGCGGTTTTTCAGGACCGCTGAACATCAACTGCGCCACCCACCTGTTTGTTACGCTAAGATGTATGCAGATAAGCGGCAGAAGCTACAGGCTGTATGCAGGAGGCGGACTGTTAAGTGAGAGCAAAGTAGAAACCGAATGGCTTGAGACAGAGGCCAAAATGGATACAATGAGAAGATGTTTAGCGATAAAAAGAATATAAATGTACTTACTTCATTGCTGGTGGCACATGGAGTTAAGCGTGTTGTTGTGTGTCCGGGTTCGCGTAACGCACCCATAGTGAATAATCTAAATGAGTGTAGCGACATTATGTGCTATCCGGCAACAGACGAGCGAAGTGCCGGATTCTATGCCCTTGGCATGGCACTGGCCGATGACAGTCCGGTGGCAGTATGCGTAACGTCAGGTACGGCGCTGCTTAACCTTGTGCCGGCTGTGGCAGAGGCATCTTATCGCCACAGAGGCATCATAGTGATATCTGCCGACCGTCCACTTGAATGGATTGACCAGCTTGACGGCCAGACATTGCCTCAGAGCGGTGCTTTCGGAAGATATGTAAGCAAATGCGTGTCGCTGTCGGAACCTGGCAACGAACAGGAATACTGGTATTGCAACCGACTTGTAAACGAAGCGCTGATAGCCGTAAACTCACATGAGAGGAAGTCGGTACATATCAATGTGCATATAAACGAGCCGCTGTTTAACTTCACTCAGCCGGCATTACCCGTAGAACGAAAAATAAGCTATGTGCCGGCAACAATGAACAGAGAGGCACTCATGCCGATAGCCGAAAGACTGCTGAAAGCACAAAAGCCGATGGTGATAATAGGGCAGACACGGGCAGAGAGCCATGAAGTGAACGAAGCGCTTAAGACAATAGGGCAGAGAGCGGTGCTGATAGCCGAGACATTGGCGTCGGACGTAACGACGCATTTCGACCTTATGCTGTCACGAATAGGCAAAGACGAGCGCTATATGCCCGACTTTATGCTCTATCTCGGAGACAACATTGTGAGCAAGCGACTGAAGAAATTTCTGCGTCTTGCCCATCCAGCAGAAAGCTGGGCGGTGAGCGAAGACCGTGAGATACACGACACGTTCATGCACCTTACAGGAATAATCGAAGCCGACTATAAAGACGCGCTGACAGCCCTGGCAGAAATGATAGCCGAAGCGGACAAAGGGCAAGGCGAAAGCAGCACCATAGCCGACAACAGCGCAGAATACAGACGTATTTGGAAAGAACAGACTGCAATAATAGACGAAAAGATTGCTGCCTTTGAACCGAGATACTCGCAGATGTCTGTAGTAAAAGAGTTTGAAGAGTCGCTGGCAGACATGGAATACGACTATCAGGTACATTATGCCAACAGCTCGGCTGTACGCCTGGCAGACATATATGCCGACCATTATGTGTGGTGCAACCGCGGAGTAAACGGCATTGAAGGCAGTCTGTCAACAGCTGCCGGATTTTCGGTTGCATGCCGTGACATGGTGTTCTGCGTTATCGGCGACCTGAGTTTCTTCTACGATCAGAACGCGCTGTGGAACACAAACCTTGGCGGAAACTTCCGCATATTACTGCTGAACAACGGCGGTGGCGGTATTTTTTATAACCTGAAAGGACTGAAAGACAGTGACGCGTGTGAGAAACTTGTTGCTGCATGCCACAAAACTACGGCACAGGGTATATGCACGCAAAACGACATAGGATATGTGGCAGCACACAACGCCGAAGAGCTGCATCTGGGAATAGCCCTGCTGCTTACATCGGATACAAAGCGTCCGATGATGTTAGAAGTGTTTACCGACATATCGGCAGACAGTAACGCATTAAGTGAATTAGTAAAAAATATAAAATAAATATGGCACAGAGAAACTGGGAACCTATAAAGGGATTCGATTTTAAGGAGATATTGTTTGAGCAATACAACGGAATAGCAAAGATAACAATCAACCGTCCGCGTTACCGCAATGCGTTCACGCCGAGGACGACATTTGAGATGAGTCAGGCTTTTTCGTATTGCCGTGAAGCTCAGAACATAGGAGTAGTTATTCTTACAGGCGCCGGCGACAAGGCTTTCTGCTCGGGCGGAGACATGCACGTAAAAGGACGCGGCGGATATGTAGGCGAGGACGGAGTGCCGCGCCTGAATGTGCTTGACGTACAGAAACAGATACGCTCATTGCCAAAACCCGTCATTGCGATGGTAAACGGATATGCCATTGGCGGCGGTCATGTGCTGCATGTCATGTGCGACCTGACAATAGCCAGCGAGAACGCCATATTCGGACAGACAGGACCTAAGGTTGGTTCGTTCGATGCCGGATTCGGAGCTTCATATCTTGCACGCATAGTAGGACAGAAAAAGGCAAGAGAGATATGGTTTATGTGCCGACAGTACACAGCGGCAGAAGCAGAGCGCATGGGACTGGTAAACTGTGTAGTACCGTTTGACAAGCTGGAAGACACCTGTGTTGAATGGGCTGAGACAATGATGGAACGCAGCCCGTTGGCCTTGCGCATGATTAAAGCCGGACTAAACGCAGAACTTGACGGACAGGCAGGAATACAGGAATTGGCAGGAGACGCTACAATGCTCTACTATTTTTTGGATGAGGCACAGGAAGGCGGAAAAGCTTTTCTTGAAAAGCGTAAGCCTGACTTCAAGAAATATCCTAAACTGCCATAAACAGATAGTTGTAATATAAATACTTATGTTTAATTCCGGTTGCAGTATGTATCTATATGTGCATACCGTAACCGGAATTAAACAACCATAAGTAATTATACCAAATCTGTTTTATAAATAAAAAACATATGGCCGACAGGACAAAAGATAATGATGACTATAAGTTAATACCGAAAATTAAAGTTACGTATGAGATACGAGATAAAGATTATACCACGTACATTTCACTTTAAGCAACCAGCCGGCACTTCACGTGGAGTGTATATGACAAGGCTATCGTGGCTGTTGGAACTTACATCGCCGGATATGCCGGGACATAAAGGTATTGGCGAGTGTGCACCACTGCCAGACTTAAGCTGTGACTATGGTCCTGATTATGAAGAGACATTGCGCAAGATGTGTGACAAGTTCATGAACGAGGGGCAAATAGATTATAAAGAAATGCGTGATTATCCGTCAATGCTGTTTGGTCTTGAAACTGCGCTGAAACATTTTGAATGTGGCAGCATCAACTTCTATGATACTTCGTTTAGCCGTGGTGAAGCTGGAATACCGATAAACGGTCTTGTGTGGATGGGAACTTTCGAAGAAATGATGCAGCGTATAGACGAAAAAATAAAGCAAGGTTTCAGATGTATCAAGCTGAAAATAGGAGCTATAAACTTTGACAAGGAGCTTGATATGGTTAAACATATACGTGAACGATTTTCGCATAATGAACTGGAAATCAGGCTTGATGCAAATGGCGGTTTTAAATTTGATGATGCTCTGTACAAACTGGAACTACTTTCACAATATTCGATACACTCGATAGAACAGCCCATACGGCAACATCAATGGGGCAACATGGCTCAGCTATGCCGTGAGTCACCAATGCCTATTGCACTAGATGAGGAACTTATTGGCGTAAATGATCCGGACATGAAAGAATATATGCTCAATGTGATAAAACCGGCATACATTATTCTGAAACCTTCATTACATGGAGGAATAAACGGTGTGAAGGAATGGATAGATATTGCTACGGACAAAGGCATAAAGACATGGATTACTAGTGCTCTTGAAAGCAATATAGGGCTGAACTCTATTGCACAACTTACAGCTCAAGAGTATGGACCAGATATATCCATTCCGCAAGGACTGGGCACGGGTATGCTCTTTACAGACAACATAGACATGCCTTTGGAAATAAGAGACAATAAACTTTGGCGTAAATTGGCAGAAGACAGAGAATGACACTTGATGATTTTTATACCGAATGGAACAATGATTCTGATATGATGCTTGTGCACACAAGCGGATCAACAGGCAAACCGAAACCTATGATGGTTGAGAAATGCAAGATGGAAGCTAGCGCAACCATAACTTGTGACTTTCTGAACCTAAAGGAGGGTGACACGGCATTATTGTGCATGTCTCTCGATTATATTGCCGGTAAGATGGTGGTAGTACGCTCTATCGTGCGTAAGCTCAAACTTATTAACGTGAAACCGTCAGGGCATCCATTGTCTGGAATGACCGAAGCTCCTGTATTTGCTGCAATGATACCTATGCAGGTGTTTAATAGTCTGCAGGTGCCAGAAGAAAAAGAAATACTTATGCGGATAAAGCACCTGATAATAGGCGGAGGAGCGATAGACGATAAAATGGAGAGAGAGCTCAGGGATTTTCCAAATGCGGTATGGAGCACATATGGCATGACTGAAACTTTGTCACATATAGCCTTAAGACGCCTTAATGGCAATGAGGCTAGCTGTTGGTATACGCCTTTTGAAAGTGTTGATGTGAGTGTAAATGAGGATGGATGCCTTGTAATTGACGCCCCAAAAGTATCAGATTCGAGGATTATAACGAATGACATAGCTGAAATTGGGAAAGATGGCAGGCATTTTCGCATATTGGGACGTAAAGATAACGTCATAGACAGCGGGGGCATAAAAATACAGATAGAAGAAGTGGAAGCTTTGTTAAAGAAATATTTGACCGTACCATATGTTATAACAAAAAAGAGTGACCATAAATTTGGTGAGGTTGTCGCAATACTTGTTGAAAGCGATGATATTGAGAAAATAAAGAAACTATGCGAAGACAATATGCCAAAATATTGGCAGCCAAAGATATATATAAGTGTGAAAGAAATACCTCGCACACAGACAGGGAAACCGGCTCGCAGATTGGCTGCAGAAATCGCAGAGAACAATACAACCGGATAATTAGAACCGTTAATATGAATTTGTCTGACTATTTTGTTTATTAATTATTTGCATGTAATTCAGTAAAGGAACGAACACGTCTTATGAACTCAAAGTTAAAAGGAACATTATGCAGCATTGGTGCTGCCGTTAGCTATGGATTAAATCCGTTAGGCGCATTGCCTCTCTATTCGCAGGGCATAAATACAAATACGGTATTGTTCTTCAGATATGGACTTGCCGTGGTGTTATTGGCTCTTTTTATGCTTTTCAAGCGCCAGTCATTTGCGATAACAAAGAAAGAAACATCAATATTAGTGGCATTAGGCATATTGTTTGCAATGTCATCATTGACACTATTCTTGAGCTTCCATTACATGGGAGCAGGAATAGCATGTACGTTGCTATTTGTCTATCCAGTGATGGTGGCTGTGATGATGACCGTATTCTTCAAAGAAAAACTAACCATAATAACTATATTATCGATAATTCTTGCTCTTAGCGGCATTGCTCTGTTATATAAGGGAAATGACGGGGATGTGTTGAATATCACTGGTGTGATACTTGTTATGATTTCGTCTTTAACTTATGCTATATATATAATTGTTGTAAATAAATCTCCATTGCGAATATCTTCTGTCAAACTCACATTTTATGTGTTATTATTTGGTGTAATATCTCTCATCATTTATTCGTTGGCAGGTGACCAAAACAATTATATTCAAATGCTTACGACTCCAGAGATGTGGTTCTATGCGTTGATTTTGGCATTATTCCCAACGGTAATTTCGTTATTGTTGATGGTTGTTGCTGTTCACGAAATAGGCTCAACACCTACAGCTATAATGGGGGCATTAGAGCCATTGACTGCCGTTGTGATTGGAGTGGTGATGTTTGGCGAACAGCTGACATTAAGAATGGCTACCGGAGTGCTGATGATATTGGTGGCTGTACTTTTTATTATAGCAGGGAAATCATTGACTGTAAACAAAATAACTACAGTTATCGGACGTCTTGGCCATGTTGTCGTAAAACATTGGAGATGGAGATTGTAAAAAAATGAGGTGACTTAAGGAAACAATTGGGTGGAACGCAGTATAATTCATATCGACATGGATGCCTTTTTTGCTTCTATTGAGCAGAGAGACAATCCAGAATTGCGGGGAAAGCCTATAGTAGTAGGCTTTGATGGTCCACGTGGAGTTGTGTCTACAGCAAGTTATGAAGCCAGAAAATATGGAATACATTCAGCAATGTCTATATTTAAGGCAAAAAAGCTGTGTCCACAATTAATCGTTGTTGCAAGTGACCATGACAGATATAAGTCTGTCTCAATGCAGGTTTATGAAATATTCTGCGATTTCACCGATAAGATAGAGCCTCTGTCAATAGACGAGGCCTTTCTTGATGTCACTGATAATATCAATAATATGCCGGCTGAAGAGATTGCACTAAAGATAAAGGAACGGATAAAAAACGAATTGTATCTGACTGCGTCTGCCGGCATCTCATACAATAAGTTTTTGGCAAAAATAGCGTCTGACTATAACAAGCCTGACGGAATATTTACTGTTAAAGCAGAAAAGGCACTAATGTTTCTGGAAACTCTGCCAATAGAGAAGTTTTGGGGTGTTGGTCCGAAGACAGCTGTCATTATGCATAAAATGGGCATTTTTAACGGTAAACAGCTGCGTCAATGCACCCTTAACCATCTAACTGAGGTGTTTGGAAAGTCAGGAAAAATGTATTATAACTTTGCACGCGGCATTGATGAAAGAGCTGTGGAGCCGGTGAGAATAAGAAAATCCGTGGGATGTGAACAAACTTTTTTGACTGACCTTAATAGAAAATCGGCCATTTATATAGAGCTATACCATATTGTCCTAGAATTAACAGAAAGATTGGATAAAAGCAAATTCAGCGGCTATACTCTAACGCTAAAAATAAAGTTCAGCGATTTTATGCAGACAACAAGAAGTATAACGTCATTTAAACCTCTTACTGATAAGGATACCATACTTCCTTTAGCAAAAAAACTTATTGAGCAGGTGGATTATTCTACTAAACCGATAAGACTAATAGGGCTATCAGTTTCTAATCCGCATAACGAAAAAACACGTCAAGAATGGATTGAAGGAGAACTTAAGTTCAAAGAATGGGATGATTTTGCTGCACAATAGCTTGCATTTATAGAATTTGTTTTGTAAATTTGCAACCTAATCAAGGTAATATAACCGTATATTTATGAAACAAACTAAGATTGTAGCTTCTATAAGCGATCGCAGATGCGACGTTGATTTTATTCGCCAACTTTTTGATGCAGGAATGAATGTGGTACGAATGAATACCGCACACGCCACACCTGAGGGAATAAAACAGATAATACGGAATACACGTGCGGTTAGTAAGCATATTGGTATTCTGATTGATACCAAAGGCCCAGAAGTAAGAACAACGGGAAATGATGCTCCTATTGAATATAAGACAGGAGACGTCGTAAAAATTTTTGGACGCCCAGAAATGAAAACGGAGCACGATATATTAAATCTGTCATACGAAAACTTTGCCAATGATGTGCATGTTGGAGACGACATCCTGTTTGATGACGGCGCGATAGACATGAAGGTAATCGGCATAAATGGTCCTGCTGTCGTAGCACAAGTCCAAAATGACGGATTGTTAGGATCTAATAAAAGTGTTAACGTGCCAGGTGTTCATATTGACCTGCCTGCACTTACAGAGAAAGATAAACGCAACATACTACTGGCAATAGAGGAAGATATCGACTTTATAGCTCACTCTTTCGTAAGAAGCAAGGAAGATGTGCTTGCGGTTCAGAGGATTCTTGATGAACACAATAGTGATATCAAGATTATCTCTAAAATCGAGAACCAGGAAGGTGTTGATAATATTGATGAAATCATAGAAGCGTCTTACGGAATCATGATAGCACGAGGTGACCTAGGTATTGAAGTCCCTATAGAAAAGATTCCTGGAATACAGCGAATGATAATTCACAAATGTATGAGAGCTAAAAAGCCTGTTATTGTTGCGACACAAATGCTTCATACTATGATTAATAATCCGCGCCCGACACGTGCAGAAGTAACAGATATTGCAAATGCTATTTATTATAGAACAGACGCACTGATGCTGAGCGGCGAAACTGCTTCAGGAAAGTATCCTGTTGAAGCTGTTAAAACTATGGCTTCAATAGCAGAACAAGCTGAACAGGATAAGATGTATGACCACGATTACGACTTTCCACTCAGTGAAAATTGCGATGTAACAGAATTTTTGGCACGTAATGCTATTGAAGCGACCGAAAGATTGGGCGTGAAGGGTATAATTACAGACAGTAAGACAGGTCTTACTGCACGTAACCTTGCTGCATTCAGAGGTCCCAACCCTGTACTTGCAATATGCTATAAGGAAAAGACACAGCGATGGCTGGCACTGAGCTATGGCGTTATTCCTGTTGCTCAACATGAGCAAATTGGCGCACAGGAGCAATTCCTTGCAGCTCTGCGTATGTTACGCCAAAAAGGCTACTTACGTATGGAAGACAAGATAGCTTATCTGAGTGGCAGTTTTGGAAGGGGAGGTGGAACCACATTCTTGGAAATAAATAAAGTACAGGAAGTATTCGACCGCTCATATGAGTTTCATCTGCCAAATAAGACCAGATAATAAGATTGCTCGTCTTGAACGTTTGCAGATGATAAATATTGAACATAATTTATATAGCACGCGTGGAGACAACAAAAGATTGTCTCCACGCGTGCTATATATGGCAAATAGAAAAACATATGCAAGCGTTTTTAAATGCATCTATACATTACTTATATATACTTTATTAGTCTTATTTATTTTCTAATCTTCCATACGTCTTGACGTAGCTGAAAAGCAATCAACAATACAGCATAATTCTATTGAAGGTTTAGAATTTCATGTAGATTTCAGGAACCAAGATTCCATTTGCAGACACTGTCCAAAATTTTGTGTAAATGTAAACAGGATTCAGTTGTA
>ENA-OPEU01000029-OPEU01000029.1-human-gut-metagenome-genome-assembly--contig:-NODE-29-length-22005-cov-2.077449_pt1 | contig 22005 bp, 18 predicted proteins | sample MGYA00241639_ERZ501541 | MGnify/ENA primary metagenome ERZ501541 (study PRJEB25962, sample SAMEA2042428) | human gut metagenome | biome: human gut; feature: human-associated habitat; material: faeces...
ACTGAAATTGGCAGCCTGCTCGAATGCCATGCGTGCCCTGTTCCTCTCCTTCAAGTTCAAATAAGCCAGCCCCATGTGTAGATAAGCATTCTGTGACAAGGCATCATGTACCGAAGCCATTTCCCCCAAAGTAGCGGCAGCCTTGGAATAAACACCAGTATAATAATAACTCATACCGAGTTCATACAAAGGTTTACGCTGCGGGTGGGAAACACTTTCACGGTATCTTTCCAAAGGAGGTATCGCCGCTTGGTAATCATTCAATCCGAAACAAGCCTCTCCCCAAATCCGTTCCATCTGAGGAACATCCTTTTTAGCCGGATATTGCTCCAGATACGCTTTTGCCACAGTACGGGCCTGCTGATAATTTCCTTTCACCAAATAAATCTCTCCTATATAATAAGGAACCAATGCTGCATATACGGCATCATTCTGCAAAGACTGGAAACTTTTCAGCGCCTTGTCATAGCGTTTCTCCACATAATCAATATAAGCCAGATTATAAACAGCGTCATCCTGATACAATGGGTTTCCCTCTTTCGGCAAGGAAAACAACCCAGCCGCTTCACGCAGGTTGTCTTCTTTCAGATAAGAGGTGGCCAGACGCATGGCACAATCATCTCTTTCCTTATCAGGCAAAGCCTCCAGATCACACGACCGGAACAGGGCAATGGCCTCCTTGTATTTTCCCTCCATAAAATAAGCAGAGGCAATCAGTGACAGCACCCTGTTTTTATGGCGGGAATCAGGATATTTGTCCAGATAAGCCTGTAACAGCTCCATGCTGTCCCCGCCTTTCAACTCATATTCCCGGCATACCCGGTTATATTCCTTGTCACCTGCCACATCCTTGGGAGTGATCTGCTGCGCCATTCCCTGCAAGGAACAGCCTCCCATCAATGCGGCCATCAATAAGGTTTTTCTTTTCATATCTTATCATTAAAGTTTATGTTCTTTCAAAAAACGCCGGACTCCTTCACGCACAGAATCCAGCCCGAATTCTTCGGGATTCACTTCATCCAACGGAAGCCAGAAAGACTCCGCCACATCATCCATCGCCTTTATCCGGCTGGTATCTTTCACTTTACAAAGAAAGAACAGATCCAATGTATGTACCAGAAATCCTGAATAAAGATAAGTGTTGGGCAATGAGAACTGATAAACAGCCTCCTCCACCTGCAAGCCGGTTTCTTCCAACACCTCGCGTGCCACACCTTCCTCGCCGGTTTCATGCATATCAATAAACCCGCCGGACAGGTCCAATGTTCCCTTCGCCGGTTCTTTTCCCCTGCGGCACACCAACAACTCATTCTTATCATTCAAGATAAAAGCTACAGTAGCGGCACTGGAATTGAAATAATACACAAAGCCACAATCAGCGCAACGCTTTGATTTCTCATTGTTCACTTCAAAGTGCGGCGAACCACACTTCGGACAATATTTGAATAGTTCCAACGGATGCATAATTACTCCTTTCTAAGTATAGACACCGCAAAGATAGCGCAAATGACAGATAATTCATTAATTAAATCTAAAAGAAGAAAGAGAAAACACAATTCTTAGTACATTTGTTAGCAAAACAAAACGTAAATTCTTACATGGAAATTGCCATTATTATCGCACTTATCTTATTAAACGGGGTATTCGCCATGTCCGAAATCGCCCTGATCTCAGCGCGTAAAAGTAGTTTGTCCAATGATATCCGTCATGGAAGCTCTACAGCGCGTATCGCTTTAAAGCTTGCCAATGACCCGGACAAGTTTTTATCCACCATCCAAATCGGAATCACCCTGATTGGTATATTGACCGGTATTTACTCCGGTGACGTGCTGGCCACCGACTTTGGGAACATACTGACTGCCGCCGGCGTCCCCGCCACATATGCCTATTTATTGGCTCAAACCCTGATTGTCATCCTGGTCACTTACCTCACTATTATCTTTGGCGAGCTGGTGCCCAAACGCATTGGCATGAGTGCCTCCACCCGTGCTGCCAAGCTATTGGCACGTCCCATGTACTGGCTGTCCGTCATCGCCTCTCCTTTTGTATGGATACTTGCCAAAAGCACTTCACTTATCTTCAACCTGCTGCATATCAACACAGCGGAAGAAAAAGTGACTGAAGAGGAAATCAAATCCATGATAGACGAAGGAACCGAGAACGGTGAAGTGCAGGAAGTGGAACAGGATATTGTGGACCGCGTCTTCTCCCTGGGCGACCGCAGTATCAACACCATCATGACCTATCGCAGCGATATCGTATCCATTGACATAGACATGAACAACAAGCAGCTGTATGACATCGTATGCCAACACCTGTACCAAGTTTACCCTGTAACTCAAGGAAACACCCTGGACAACATCATCGGAGTAGTTTACCTGAAAGACCTCTTCGGGAAGCTGAACAGTTGCGAATTCAATCTGCGTGATGTGATCCGTCCGGCACAATACTTCCACGAAAACATGGATGTATATAAAGTATTGGAACAAATACGCCAGCACAACATCAAATACGGATTAATCTGTGATGAATTCGGCAGTCTGCAAGGCATCATCACCATGAAGGATATTCTGGAAGCCCTGGTAGGCACCTTGCCCAGTGACTCGGAAGATCCCGATATCGTTCCCCGCAAGGACGGAAGCTGGTTGATAGACGGCCAATGTTCTTTCTATGACTTTCTGAGTCATTTCGAAATGGAGGATTTATACCCCGATTATAATTACAACACGTTGAGCGGCCTCATCCTGCAACAACTAGGCCACATTCCCAAGACCGGTGAATCCATGGAATGGAATGACTTCACACTGGAAATAGTCGACATGGACGGAGCCCGGATAGATAAAGTATTAGTAACACTAACCCATAAAAACGAAGAGGACAATTAACATGCTGCAAAGAGATTACATTATGCGGTTGCTTCAACAATTTTTCGAAGCATTGGAAAAGTTGGTAGAAGAAAGAGATAAAAAGGACGGTCCCGAGCTGCAATTGCAACTTCAAAGCATTTATCGTGCCTACTTCAATCATCCTTCCACCTTCTATTATGATCAGGATGCGGAATATATACTGAACGAGATGGGACAGAACTATGGTGGCGAGGAATTGCTCACGCGCATCGACATGTTATCCGAACTGCTCTATCAGGATGCTTTGTTGAAAGAGTCCGAAGAACAAAAATATTTGTTAAGAAAATCGCTATTCCTGTTGAACTATTTAGATACACATAGCGATACCTTCTCATTTGAAAGAAGAGGGAAAATCGGCGAAATAGAGAAGAAAATAGGTGATTAGCTCCTCTTATTGCACTTTTTTTCAAAGAAATCCTGTTTTTTCTTGCAAAATAGTAGATAAATTAAAAAGTATTCCTATATTTGCTTACAGATTGATAACATTAAAATCGGTATATTATGGAGAAAATTGATAGTCTCGACAGACAAATTCTAGAAATTATATCCCAAAATGCCCGCATCCCGTTTAAAGATGTCGCAGCAGAATGTGGAGTTTCACGCGCAGCCATTCATCAGCGTGTGCAAAGATTAATTGATTTGGGAGTTATTATCGGTTCAGGATATCATGTGAACCCTAAGAGTTTAGGGTATAGAACCTGTACATACGTAGGAATCAAGCTGGAAAAAGGTTCCATGTACAAAAACGTAGTGGCAGAACTGAAGAAGATTCCCGAAATTGTGGAATGCCACTTCACTACAGGTCCCTATACCATGCTGACCAAACTTTATTCACGCGATAACGAGCATTTGATGGACTTGCTGAACTCAAAGATTCAGGAAATTCCCGGCGTTACGGCTACCGAGACCCTGATCTCTCTGGAGCAGAGCATCAAAAAAGAAATACCCATTCAAAGCTAAGAAAGAATGGAATGGCTGAATGAATACCATTTAGGCGGTATTGCCATCGGCATTTGTACCTTTTTAATAATCGGTCTTTTCCACCCCATCGTGGTCAAGGCCGAATATTATTGGGGTACACGGTGCTGGTGGATATTTTTGGTACTGGGCATAGCAGGCATTATAGGGACTGTGCTTATCAGTGACATCCTGATTTCCTCTTTATTGGGTGTCTTCTCCTTCTCTTCTTTCTGGACTATCAAGGAGATATTCGAGCAACGCGAACGCGTGCTGAAAGGCTGGTTTCCGATGAATCCAAAACGGAAACACGAATACGAATAGAAACTATTCTTTCCGGCCAAACCCTTTGCAATCCAATTAAAGGGCTTTTATTTCTTCTTCAGGAAGCCCTGTAGCCTGTACTATGACATCAGATGACACTCTCAAGTTTCGCGCATTCCTCATGCGCTCTTCGTAAACGTTTCCGCGATTCTAATATCATACGCATCCCGTGCCTGCAACATATCAAACAAAAATTATTTCACAACTTTATCCCCTGCTCCGTACTCTGCAAACTCTTCTTATTCCTATATTTGAAATTCTTTCCTTGCATATAATAATTGAATCCTAATGAAAAGCAGAAACTTCGGTCCTTCATCCTGCCGGATGAGAAATTGTAATAAGTTCCTTCGTGCGTAGTGGAATCATACCCCAAAGTGCCCAACAAATACCTCATATTTCCAGTAATTCCCAAATGTTTGTTCACACGCCAAGTTACCGTCAGTTCCGATTCAGACCCATAATGTTTCCGTTTGTTATTCACACCATAGCTGAAAGGCCGATAATTCCCATAAAGATTCCATGACAATCTTTTATAATGTCCATACGTATTAAGATTAACATAAAGAGAGCCCTTTCCATGCTGATGAGTATAGAAATGAGTATCATACCCTATATTTCCACCTACACCTCCCCATTTTTGATTATTATAGTTCATATTGATACCGGCATCCAGTTGCCGGAAAGTATCCGTGTTTTTATATGTCTGCGTATATATATTGTCCTCTGTATACCCTATCGGCACAATCCGGTCTACCGACAACCTGTATTTCACAAAAGGTTCCACATAAAATCCATGCTGATTATACATATAGCAAAATCTAAAAATATGATTCCGGGCAGGCATTAAAAAAGGATTTCCCCGAGTCACTTCCAAACTGTCGGTAGAAGTGTTGTAGGGATTCAGATACATTACCTCAGGAGACAGATTGGAAAGATTATAATTCAAACGTACAGAGTGTATGCCATTAAATTTATAAGTTCCTGATACAGCAGCAGTCAATTTGCTATAATCGTGTTTCACTTCACCTGCTTTCTTGAAAATAAGATCCGTACCTAACGAAAGCATATAAAAAAAACTGCTCTTGATATTTCCATTCATCGAAACATAAGCATAGTCACTCCATTCCCTATGATAGAAAGTAGGATATCCCGCACTAATCTGTTTAATACGGTCTTTCAAAAAACGAGTATAACTTCCGAAATCAAAATTCTGGCCGAGCCAATCAAAAGAATAATCCAGTTCCAATCCTCCGGACCAGCGAAAGTTGTCAAAATCATATTGATTTCTATACTCCAAGGATGGATATTCCTCTTTTCTAATCCCTTTCATATCATTCCCATTCATGTTCAGATGCAGAGTCGTTTCCAATGTTTTACTTTTATGAAAGGTATGCTTATGATACAAGTTAAAACTTCCTACATAACTGGTTGATTTATTATCCACAAAAGATTTATATGCTTCTCTCTCTTTATTTTGGGTCAGAATTCCCCCACCCTCCTCTTCACTTTTAGAAGAATAATGGTAATAGATGGCACTCATAGCCAGATAATCTTTGGGCGAACAAATCCAGTCACCGTTCAAAGCCACATAAGGATTACTTATATTAGAACGTTTTTTACTGACAGCGGTTTTCTCATACCCCGTATTCTGTTGTATCGTATTCCACTCCGAATCATCATGATGAAAATAGAAATGAGAAGCATTCAGGCTTAAAGACGCCTTGCTGTTGCCTAATTCATAATAACCTCCCGTATACCCAAACAAAACCGGAATCATGTGGCGTGTATTCATATTGTATGTCTGATAAGCGGCAGTTTTCTGTTTCATCTTAATATTGACCACACATTGTACCCCGTCTTTCAGGTAGCGTGCAGAAGGGTTATTGATCACCTCCACCGCCTCCACCTCTTTCGGGTCAATGCTATTAATGCCCGAATTGACCTTATGTCCATTTATCAAGATTAAAGGAATAGCCCCATCCACCATCTTTATAGAACGATCCGATTCATTCACCACCAATTTGGGAATTTCTCTCAATGCCTCATAAGGATTCTGTTTTTTCCTGGCTTCTGCCGACAAATAAAAGATATCACTATTTGCCGTATGAGAGATCAGATGACTTTTGTCGGCAACAATAGAAACTTCTTTCAACTGTATGTTTTTCACCGGATAAATCACATAGACTATCCTTTTATCACCTGTCAAATCAAAGGTTTCCTCTATCGGCTGATACTCGGGGCACGACAAGCTTAAAGTGTATTTCCCTTTGTGCAAATCAGTAAATTTATATCTCCCTTTCGAATCTACCAGTGTCATGCCTACCAATGAATCGGCCTGTTGCAAGGTCACAACCGTTTCAGGCATCACCAAAGATTTATCATTCTTTACTGTCCCTGACAAGGTGTATTGGGAGAAAACAACCAACGGGCAACAACAGACTGCTATCAATATGATTAGTTTGTCAAGGCGTGCTTTCATACATATTCATTTTAAGTAGTTCGTTATTAAATCGATACTCCACATATTCATCCAGACTCAATTCCATATTCCTCAATTGGCAATACCTTAGAATATTCCCTGGAGTTTCTAACAATTTTTGATTGCAAGGTCCCCAACACAAAGGTAATAATTTACATGATATACAGTACTCATTATCATACGTTGTTTGCGATAATCTTTTCTCCAACTTTAGGTTATCCCACTTGATACAGCCATTATCCTGCAAAACTCCTTCTCGCAATTCATTGGTAAAATCTCTACCACTACATTTATATACATCTCCATTATATGAGATAATAGCCTGGTCAACTTTACCAGATTTACATGAATAACTTCTTCTAGCCAAGTTCATGTATGAAACTGCAAAACCATTTACCATGAATAAATTCAAAACATCTTTTATTTTATAGGATACTTCTTTTTCCGGTGAAGTCTGCCAAACTCTTTCCATGTGTATACCTATTTTTCTTCTATCGATATCAATAATATCTTTTATAACCTCTTCAATATGATTTAATGTATCATTATCATAATTGATTCTCAAATTTATATAGGTATCATAATTATTGGCTAACTGATGAATAACTTCTATAACTTTATCATACGTACCTTCTGACGTATTAAAATATCTTTTTATCGAATTATGTTTTTCTTTATATCCGTCTATTGAGATTTGAAAACTTGCATGTAAATCTTCAAAAAGAGAAAGATGCTCTGAATGAATACAAGTTGCATTAGTTACAAAAAAGAAATGTACTCCTTTATTATGCTCTTCCGCTTTACATTTTATCTGTTTTAGCAATGGATATAATTCTTTCTTAAAATACAATAATGGCTCACCACCAAACAATTCAAGATTTAGAAATTTAATATCATCACGGCACAATATACTATCTACATAGTTTAATATCAAGTTTTGAGTTATCACATTTAAATGACTATTCTTAATATGTTTCTCAAAACAATACCAACAACGTAAATTACAATCTAAAGAAGGCAATAGTGTCAATTCATACGTTCCATTTATACCAACCGCCTTACTATGTTCATTTTTCAATAAAGCAAGTTCATCATCCTGCTCAATCAAAAAACCACTCTTAAACAAATATTTTTTTTGCCTATCACTAATCTTATCATATTCTTCTGCTTGAATTAACTCGTACAATTCAGCTGACATAAAAGAATAGATATCATGAAATGTGTTAAAACAAATCACACCATGTTTCTTTTTTACATATATGTTATATTTACTTGCTTTCATAGATTATATATTTAAAGATAACCCAAATAAAAGAAGATATCTATAAACTAACTTACTTATAGATATCCTCCTCTAGTAATTACTTAATGCCATTATAGAATTAAATCAACAGTTATGATACAGATATTATTGACCTTCACAGCCATTTCCTGCTTGTCCACCGCCTCCACCACTACATCCACAACCAGCACCAGAACTACAATTACATCCGCAACCTGCGCCAGAACTACAATGACAACCACAACCAGACCCCGAGTAACAGTCACAGCCACAGCCTGCACCACTACCAGCATCATTTCCACCACCATCATTACCTCCTCGGACTAAAAGCATCTCATCATCAGACAAACTAATTTGATTAATAGGCAGTAATGACTCTTTAAATGAGACAAATGTTTTATTCATAATAAAAAGTTATTAAGTTATATGCCAGTAACTAACATATTCAAGAAAAATACCATTTTTACATATCTTCTTCTGGATCATATCCTGCAATATCTATCCAATACCATTCACCTGCTATATAAATCCACTCACCTCCTTTTATAGAAGATAACTGCAAATTTGAAAGCTGTTCTATTTCCATATCAATACCTCCTTTTTTAATTCACAAAATTAAAAAGTTAGCATAAGAAAAATATTAATCATTATGTAATAACTTGGTAATTAATTTATTTTTTTTTGATTACCTTTGCTCCTATTCTAAATTCATCTAACAATGAAAAAACTGATATACACACCTATATTAATCACTATCGTTTTATTCTGTTTACAAGGATTATGGTTAAACAAAATACATCATGCCTATATGAAACAATCCATGCAAACAATTCAACAATTGCTTTCATTAAGCATTGCTAAAGAATCAAGCTTACGCAATTATTCCTTACCTCAAAACCCTAAAAATCCTAGAATCATCTATCGGCATGCAAATCAAATTACAGAAGAAGAACGTAAACAATTAAAAGGAGATACTATAAATTTAAACTCATTGGTTAGCAGAAATATAAGTAACAATATGGCTGAAGCCATATTACAATTACAACAAGACGGATTAATTAAAAAAAAATCATTTATCCAATTAACAAAATTAGATAGCATTTTCCGACAAGAATTAAATACAGCAAATATCAATATTAGCCATCAAATCCTGCTATACGATAAAGATACAATTGTAAAACAAAGCATCGGAGCATTACCAACCAACGACCTATTTATAAAAAAAACTCAGCTTTACCCTATTGGTACCAAGGGCTTACAATTCATTCAAGTAAAAGCAAATGTTCCATTTTCCTCTTTCATACAGGAGATGTTACAAATATTAATAGAATCCATTCTACTCACAATTATCATTCTAGGATATGTTATTTTTTTAGTCATAACCATTCACAAGAAAGACAAACTGTTTAAAAGACGGGAAGCAAGTGTAAACGGAACCATTCACGATTTAAAGTCTCCTTTAAACAGCATTATCACATTAATGAGTTTTATCAAGAAAAAAGTACCTGATATCCACACACAACAATTAGTGGAAAACACCGAAAGGCAAGCACAAAAACTTGTCAACGAGATAGAAGCGCTACTCATCACAGCCCGTAAAGACCGGCAAAAAGTTTATCTTCAAAAAGAAGAAACAGACCTAGTACTCTTGGTAACCGAAGTTGCTCAAGAAGTTTCCATGCAACATTCCCATCAGCCTCATCAAATAAAAATGGAATCAGAGCTGAATGAGTTAAACCTTATGTTAGATCCCTTATATGTGAGAAACGTCATAAGAAACCTTGTGGAAAATGCTCTGAAATATTCTGATGACGGAGTACAAATCATTATCAGAATTTCAAAAAAAGAAACCCAAGCAATATTTACCGTAAAAGATAACGGCTGGGGAATAGCCCCCAAATATCAAAAGAAAATATTTACTCAATTCTTCCAAGTACCCAGAGAGCAAATGGCACATCAAAGAGGATATGGCATAGGACTAGCCTACACAAAATATATAATAGAAGCACATGGTGGCAGCATCTCCGTAGAAAGTATTCCTGGAAAAGGTAGTATTTTTATTTGTAAATTTCCACTTCCATCTTAGGGCAGAAAGTAAAGGGTATAAATAAACATTTTATTTCTAAAGACATCACGACTGCACGTAGAAATGAAGCAGCTAAAATAAATCACCCAAGTAGGTTAACAGATATTACGACTTTCAATAAAATACCAAATTTATATGTAACAAAAAATGCAGGTCTAAATTTCGCATATTTTCTTTGACAAGCTTTTAACATGATTTGGCCTCTCTTTAATATGGCATAAATTCATTTTTCCAATCATACTTTCATATTTCGAAGGAGGAGGACATAAATATTGATAAATACAATTACTACATGGTTTTTTATTACGTATTTTCATCCAATTATTCCTTTGGGTCATTTCTTTATAAATTAATTCTTGAATCGAATTCTGACTTAAGGACCCTAAACTTCGCTCGTTGATATTACTATATACTTTATTATTAGGCAATATAAACAGTTGTCCAAAATTTATTTTGTTAAGGACACTATTAGCAAAAATATCCCACTTACCAATGGGATATTTTAGTATATCCTTTTCAAATGAATATACATGTTTTTCAAAAAAAGATAAATTCTTTTCATTGTAATTAACTGTAAACTGATACCTCTCTATATTATAATCACATATGAGAGATTTTGCCAATTCATATTGTCTGCCATTCTCTAACAAAAAATTAAAATTTGCCTCTCTTGCATATTGGGCTACTTCTTGTATAAAATACACCTCATCAAAATTAGATGTAAGATTAATAAATATATTCAGATTTTTCAAATCCCATAGTCCTACTGTTGAAAGAAAATTGATTTTATGCAAACGCCGATAATCCGTATTTATTATAATTCTATTTTTAATAACTTGCTCTCCATAAAAAGTAATCAATTGTGAAATCAAAGCATCTATTCCTGGAAGCTGAAGTATTACAGATTGTATTTTAATAAGACTAGCTAGTTGATTCAATGTTGATTCTTTTAAAATAATTTCTTCTTCATATTCATAAAAATAGATGCTTATATATCCTTTTTTGCTTTTAGAGCTTAAAGGGTAGATATGAATAGTATTAATATATGCAGTTAAATTTACCTCGGTTTGCAAAGTTGAGCGAAGTGAATAATTCTCCTTTCGCAAGTTAAAATCCATCGAAAAAGGAAATGAAAAAGGTAACACTTCAGATACGGAATTCATAGAGAAATAATTACCCATAAATTTATTTCTTATACTATAAATCACTTTCCATAATTGTTTGCTCATATCTGCCTTTTTGATACATTGGCTATAACATTTTGAATTTATAAAATAAGAAAAAACTTTAATACAACTCATATCGACGAAACATTTTATATATTTTCCATCAATAGTATTATATACCAAAAGATCATTTCCTTTTAGAGCAATATATGTATATGTTTCAAGATAAAAGCAGATATAGGCAGGCTTATTTTTCATATTTATAATATTTGTACGGATTCAACATTTTTTTTATAAAAGCTACGATGGGTTTCAAAAATGGAAATATATTCTGTAAGTTCTTTTTGTACTTGAGAATAATTTGTAAAATTTGGACATGAAGCATTGTTTCTTATTTCACAATAAATACATGTTGGACAATTTTTATATTGGTAACACTGGGTACACAGGTGTTTTACATCATTGTATAACATTGAATATCTCTTTATTGCCTTCGAATCTATAAAGATATTATCGTCCTGTATATACCCTAAAGGTGAATCATGACCTATTCGTTCACAAGGGAAAAGCTTGTTATTTACAGTCATCAGAATTCTTCTAGAGAAAGGTATACAGCTTCCATTATTTATATATCTGTATACACCTTTTTCTTTTCGCATTAATTCAGTGAAATCATTAAATGAATTATCTAAAAATCTTACAGTAAATTTTTTAGCTATTGCGGTCAGAGCACTCCTTAAAAAAAATGCTTCTTCTGTTTCTTGCTTATTTTTTATTGAATTAAATTCATCATAAAGAGCTTTATACATGCCTTCAAATTCATCTTTCTTTATAGGGTCTACCCCATGAGGATTAAGAGTGCCAATTGAAGGCACTTTACTAAATTCTTTTTGAAAGAAATCCAATAATTCATTTAAATTATTTCTGTTATGTAATACTGCATTAAATTCAACATTGCTATTGAAAAAAGAAGGATAACAGGTTTGTAACCATTTTACTGTATTATATACAGAACTGAAAGAATTTTTCCCATGAGTCGTATTCCTGTAACTATTGTTATATTCATTTCCATCTAAGCTTATTAAAACATCAAAACTCTTATCTATCAGATAATCAATACATTTCTTCAACAATAATCCATTAGTGGTTATTGAATATATAGGAGATACATTACTGGGAAAATGACTCTCAATATATGAAATTAATTTTCTAATTGCGGTTATATTCCTTAAAGGTTCACCACCATAAAAACTTATATATATATTCTTTTTTATAGAATTTATCCCTTTTTCTTTCCAGCCTTTAATAAAAAAGTCTAATAATATTATGGCAGATTGCAAATCGATATCTTTTGTATTTCTTCTATCATGATTATTATACATATCTCCATACCCACAATATTTGCAATTGAGATTGCAGGAATCTGTTACTTCAAAGATAATTTGTAAAGTTTCTAAAATTCTATCTTTTACTACTTCTGGAGAAAAAGTAGGAAATAAGCATTTGTCAGATAAGCTATTAAAAAAGCCATATTCTTTAAGGTATTGATATTTTTTCTTATTGTAATTGAATTCTTTGGCATTAATAGACTTCTTTTGTGACAATATATGTTCAACTGCAAATAGTGAAAGCTCTTTACCTTGCCGATCTAAATTAAACAAACTTTCAACAATAGGATCCACTATTGTCAATTGCTTAGTATTAAAATCATATAAATAGTCTTTCTCGGACATTTGACTTTTAAAAAAAACACTTGACTCCATTTTATTTTAATTTTATCATAATCATAACAAGGTTATCATCCTCACCAACTCCTTTGATAAATGCGTTCAAAGAAGGAGAACTGCTTTTCTTCTTATTTGCGAGTTTTATAAAACCAGAGCAACTCATCCATGTATAAAGATAATTCCCGTCAGAAGTTATACCGGATGGTATAATGTCAGGCCCATTATCTATATCATTGACAATGGCTTGATCTGTATAAACACATTTCTGATCGACCCTATTACAAATGACTAATTTTAATTGGGAATTACTAGAATTGGGTGGACGACATTCTACAATAAAATATTTATCTGTTTTTGTGGTGAATGTATTATAGCAGTCATTACATTCCGTCTGGATTTTATCCGGATCTGCCAAGTATTCGGGCCTGAGATGAAGAGGAACAGTATATTTCCCAAGATGAAGAAGAATAGCTGGTTTTAAATTATAATCTTCGTCAAAGGAATAAATACTATCACTGTATTCCCCTTTGTATAATATGCCTTCCGTCGTAGTATAAAAATTCTTATTTACATTACTTTCCCCTACCATAATCACCATATTTGCCTGTGGGGTAAAATTATAATAGTTCGGATATGATTTTAGAATATTTCCCATGCTATCTATAAGTGACAGTTTGTTTTCTAAAGCTCCATACATATTAGTACGGTTTATCAACAGTTTTCCATTTTCTATAAACTGCATACGGTTAAACTCTTCTTTTACAGGAAATGAATTAATAAAATTGTTGTCAAAATCATATACCACTGCTTTAGTTTCATTGCCTATATATATTTTTCTATTATTGCCGTCCACAGCAGTTCCATGTACCCATAAATATTCGCCAGGACCTTGTCCCCTACGCCCAATCTGACGTATAAAGTTCCCCTTCTTGTCAAACAAAAGCACCGTATTAAAATCATTCACTACAATATTATCATCTGTGAAAACGACATTCCTGATATCTCTCAGAAATTTTTCCTCCCCACTCGCATTCATACTCCCAAGCTTTATATAGGTTATTGAATCAGCTATTTCTGACAAATTAAACTGTTTTCTTTTCAGTTCATTATTATCTAATATTTTTTCTATTTCAATATGAATGATTCCCTTCTCGTCTATATACAACAATTCAGAATTATTTGAACTAGTACAATTGGCAGTAACCAATACCAACAGAAATAATACGATTATGAGCACTACGTGATTTTTCATATTTTAGACTTAATGTAAAGTTATATATATTTTCCAATACAACCACAGGGATATCTCAAATTTGCAAGATTAAAAAATATCCCTGTAAACTAAATATATTTATGCCGTTGGAGCGCCATGTTTATTACTATAGGCTTCATTTGTTGTACGCCCTCTTCCTTCCGGAGTAGTTACGATAACACAATAACAAGTTTCACCACCAGGAGGAGGAGCGTCACCATCATTACCTCCACCACCTTTAATGACCGCTTGTTCAGTCAGCTCTAATTCAGATCTAACCAATTCATTTAATTTCAGACTATTTTTCTTCATAACAATCATTATTAATACCATTTACTTTTAATACAAATCTATTTCTCTCTTTATAAGTAATCACTCTTAATTTGAAAGCTTTTTAATTTCCATGTTAACACCTCCTTACTATCTAAATTATAACAAATTAAGGGAAATTACATAAGAAAATCATTAATCATCACGTAACAATCAAGTAACTATTCAAAAAGAATTTGATTACACCTGTATCTAGAAAAATAGAATACGGAGCTGACAGATATAATATTTCTAATAAAAATACAAGTTGGATGTATTTCCATAGAAAGTATTTCAAAAAAAGATTGTTTCTTATTTGCAATTCTCTCCTTAAATGATTTCCTTTGTTCAAAACACATTTCACACATTGCCTTAAAACATAAGCTATGGATACAATTAAAGTCCTGTTGGTTGATGACGATGTAATGCTGAGCAGCATTATAACGACAGCACTTAAAGACGAAGGGTATGAAGTACACTATCAAAGTTCTTTAACCGGCATCACCACCATCCTCAATGAATTCAAACCTGACATCATGATATTAGACGTTGAAATAGGAACAGGTGACAGTATTGACAATGCATCCGAATTAAAAATGGCAGCTCCTGGTACTCCCATTTTATACATATCGTCGCATACAGAAAGCCACGAAGTAGCAAGAGCACTAAAATCCGGTGCCGTAGCCTATTTGAAAAAACCTTTTAGCGTAGAAGAACTGATTGCTTATGTAGACAGACATGCTCATCCTGTTTCCAATGCCATTATAAAGATAGGCTCTTTGGAGTTGAACATTCAAACACGAACCATTTATCAAGCATCAAAAGAACTTAAAAGACTAAGCAAACTGGAATTTTCCTTACTCAAACTTTTATATAGTCATAAAGGTGAAATTGTAAGTTATGAAAAAATAGAAGAGCTATGGGAAGATGCTATTATGAATGAACACAGCCTTTACAATTACATCGTAAAATTACGAAAGATACTGCCTGCGATCCCGATATATCTATTTCCACCATTGGAGGAAACGGATATATGCTGCTTGTCCCAATGTAACCAAAATAGTTCTATTTAGTTACTTGCTTATTACACCATCATTAACAATGATGCAAAAAGGTTTCTTTATTTTTGCCTTCAGAGATCAAGAAACAATCATGAAAGTATGGTTATTATTTATATTCGGTATAGTTCCGATTATCTCTCAAGCACAAAATCGTATGATTTCAGGAGAAGTAACGGACAAAGAATACAACCCCATTGAGTTTGTAACCATATCCCTTTTATCGGCAAATGACTCTTCTTTAATAGCAGGAACCATCACAAACGAAAAAGGGAAATTCACACTTTCATGTGAAGAAAAAAAGGATTACATTGTCCGCGCATCTCATATAGAATACACAACCACCTTCATTGCCACCGGTCAATCTACAAACAATATGGCATTCATACTGGAACCTTCCATTATCAGCATGGAAGAGGTAATAGTAAAAAGCAATTTCATCAGGCACGAGTATGACCGGATAATCGTAAATATGAAAGGAAATCCCATAGTGAAAGGAAGAACTATAAACGAGGCATTGGGAATGTTGCCCGGTGTCATAAACATCAACGATGAACTAAGGCTGAATGGGGGAACCGTATCTAAAATCTACATAAACGGCAGAGAACTTCATGACCGCACAGAATTGTCAAGTCTGCAAGCCACGGACATAGAAAAAGTTGAAATTCTGCCGGAAGCCGATTTACAACATAATGCCACAACAAAAGGAGGAATCATATATATACTTTTGAAAAAAAATGCAGATGGCGGAGGCAATGGTTCACCCTCTTTGCTAGGAGAGATGAGAAAAAGAAATAGTCATTGGGAACGTTTGGGCCTTCCATTAAGCCTTCGGCTTGGGAAATGGAACTTTTACAACAATCTAGTTCTTTCTAATGCAGGAGATCCTTACATCACGGAAAATATAACCCATAACAGCCACCAGAATATCCATATTGTAAATCAAAATATAGACCGTAAAAATATAAGAAGAATCAATGAAACATTCAGCATGTTATATGATATAACTACCCTGCAAAGCATCGGACTTAACTGTATGGTAAAACAAGCTGGAAGCACACTAAAATCTTCTTCTTTTTCCGAAACACAAGAAACAGAAAAGGAATATACCTCTTCCTACCATAGTAAAGGGAAAGGGGATGACAAAATATATCAGGCTAGTTTGAACTATAATTGGAAATCAAAAAACGGAAAGAATACTTTGCAAACAGTTCTTGATTATTTGAGAAGTGATGAAACGAAAGAACTGAATCACCATTATCTTTATCAGTATCCGGAGAAAAACGAAGAGGATAATAAATGTAGCAACACCGGAACTGTTTCTGATTTATGGAAAGCAGAAATAAATTATATCTTCTTGCTCAACAAACATTCCAGGTTGAAATGGGGTGGCGACTATTATAATAACCATACCAACAACCAAATGTATTACGCATATCAGAGTGGAGAAGGATGGCAGAAAGAAGATAAAAGCGGGCTATTTACTTATAAAGGTATAGGTTATGCAGGCTATGCAGAATATGTATGGCAATGGAAGAAATTTACATTAAATGGCGGTATACGGGTACAAGAGGATGAAGTGAAATGTATTTCCAATAACATAGCAGGTGACAAACGCACATATCGCAATCTGTTTCCCTCCATCAAGGTGGGTTACCTTTTCTCTGAAAAGAACCAAGCCTCTTTATCCTATTCAAAAAGAATGGGAGATATCCCTTATAAGAGCATGAATCCGGCTATTGTCTATATCTCTGAATACTCTTATGCTAAAGGGAATCCGAATTTAGTACCTACTACCGAACATCGTATCAGGCTATTGTTGAATCTGTCAAATACTTGGAGTATAAGCTACGTTTACGCAAAGTGCAAAGATGATTTATTTCCCCTGATCTATCAAGATAAAGACAATCCGATCATCACCTATACTATGCCGACCAATATAGGAAAGTCTTATCGACATGCTTTTTCAATAGGTTTCACTAAGACCTTGTTCAGCTGGTGGACTACCAATACCTCCCTTGATGGCGACTACACTAAAGAAGTGTCGCCCAAACAGACCTACCATATAGTCCATTGCTTATTCTTTTGTGACAACAGTCTTCGTTTCACAAATACTTTCGGTGGAAGTTTTAACTTTATGGCAGAAAGAAGAACACGTAGAAGCGAAACAATATATCACAGTGTATACAATATGAATGCCGGCCTTTACAAATATTTCCTGGATCAAAAGTTCTGCATAAATTTATCAGTTTACGCTATTTTGAATAAAAGAAGAAATCTGACCACAATTACCAATAACAATCTAAGCAGAATAGAAGAAAATAATAAAACCCCTTATCAAGGAGCGTGCTTAAACCTTATATATAAGTTTGACTTTGGCAAGAAAGTAAAAGTAAAACGTGCGAAAAGCATACAGACAACAAGCGATAGTTATTTGCGCAAATAATAATAAGGAGTAGTCGAAAAGCCTTTAAGTGAGTAGAAAGCATTTAATACGTTACTATCATGAAAGAAAAACATTTTTTAAACCTATCAAGTGAAATACCTAAACTCTCAAAGAATGAAGCAGATCAATTAAAAGGAGGATTTAAAAAAGTAGCCACAAAACCGTCTGTTCAAATGAGCGGAGACATTAATAAAAACTGTCATGGAAACAGTGGGGATGCAGGTAGTGATGAAGACGGAGATGCTAATGTCAATTGCAAATTTTCATGTAAATGCAATTCATAGTGATGAAAATTTAGTTCCATTAAGACTAAATTTACAATACTAGTACAAGTAATAACAAAACAATACATTATCATGAAATGGAGCTTATATAATTTTATAATTAGAAATGGTTCTGATTATTTATTGTATAATAGTTTAACTAATGAGTTGATGGCTTGCGTAGGAGGCATCAACTCATTATTAAACGAGTACAAAAATAATATGGATGAGCTTAAGCAAATACATTCTGAATTATATAATTATCTGGATGCGCAAAAGTTCATTGTATCGGACGAAACTGATGAAGCAAAACAATTCATAGAACATCAAAAAGCGACTGATACTTCGAATGATTCGTTACGGATCATTATTAATCCAACATTGGATTGCAATTTAAGATGTTGGTACTGCTATGAAAAACATAGAGAAGGTAGCACTATTCACAATGATGTAGACTTAGCCATAAAAACGTTCATAAAAAAGGAAATAGAGGATAAGAGTTTAAAATCACTCAGTTTATCTTTCTTCGGTGGAGAACCTTTAATGCATTTTAGGAAACAAGTTCTTCCTCTTATTTTATACACAAAAGAACTTTGTATAACTCATAAAGTAAAATTAAAATGTAGCTTCACCACTAATGCTGTATTACTCACTCCCAATGTAACCGAACTCTTAGCTAATACAAAGTTAGAATATCATTTCCAAGTGCCTTTTGATGGAGATAGGGACTTTCACGATTCAATTAAAAAGCATCCCAATGGAACCGGAACTTATGATACAGTTCTACAAAATGTAAAATATGCAGCAAGCAAAGGATTTGCTTTTACTATTAGATGTAACTATACAGACAAGAATATATTATCTTTCAAAAAAGCTATAGATGATTTATCAAATATAGATTCAAAAGAGAATTTAGTATTCTCATTACAAAGAATATGGCAAGAGGAGGATTCATCAGAGCTGGACAATAAAGAAAAGGAAATGTTATTATACCTCAGAAATAAAGGACTTACAAAACCAACTGAATATAAGGGAATATTTCAATGCTATGCTGATAAAGAGAATTGCATTGTCATCAACTATAATGGTGACATTTATAAATGTACTGCAAATGATTTTCTACCGGAAAAGAAAGAAGGCATACTTAATTCTAATGGGGTTATCACCTACAACTCGTTATATGAAAAAAGAATGAAAGCTAAGTATGCGCTTAAGCCGTGTTTGGAATGCAATATTTTACCCATATGCATGATTTGTACCCAAAAACGTCTAAAGATGATAAATGAAGAAAAATGCATCTATATTAAAGAGAAAGACAAGCCTGATATCATACGCGACCATATTCGACGGATTTATAAAGAAACAGATATAACTTAATCATCATGTTTCCTTTTTACAAGCAGCACGACAGCATGCAGTGCGGCATCACCTGCCTGCAAATGATATGCAAATACTACGGAAAAGAGTATTCCTTGGAATCTCTTTCCCGTTACTGTTTTGCCACCACCGAAGGCGTATCCATGCTGGGCATCAGCGAAGCGGCAAACAAGCTGGGGCTGCATACCATTTGCGGACGGGTAACCATGGAGCAACTGCCCCAAGCCCCCCTGCCCTGCATTCTGCATTGGAGCCAGAACCATTTTGTCATCCTCTACAAAATAAAGAATAACAAGAAATTCTATATTGCCGATCCGGGAAAGGGGCTTGTGACCTATACCGAAAAGGAATTCAAAAACCACTGGATCAGCACACAGTCTAAAGGGGAAGAAAAAGGAATAGCCATGTTTATCCAGCCCACACCCGCTTTCCATGAACTTTCGGGAGAAACAACGAACAGAAAGCGCTCCTTCAACTTCTTGTTTGGCTACATAAAGCAATATCGCCGATATTTCGGACAAATCATATTAGGAGCTTTAGTGGGCTGTGTGCTACAACTTATTTTCCCTTTTCTTACACAAGCCATCGTAGATATAGGTATTACCCATCAGAATTTGGGAATCATTTACCTGATCCTGCTGGGACAACTCATACTGACCATAAGCCGCACCAGTGTGGATTTTATCCGCCGATGGATATTGCTCCATATCAGCATGCGCATCAATATCTCCCTGGTATCCGACTTCTTCATCAAACTGCTGAAACTTCCCATGTCTTTCTTCGACACCAAACTGATGGGCGACCTGATGCAACGAATGAACGACCATAACCGGGTAGAGAAATTCCTTACCACACAAATGCTGAACGTCACCTTTTCCCTGCTCAGTTTCATCGTGTTTGGCTGTGTATTGCTCGGCTACAACATTTTTATATTCCTGATCTTTCTCACAGGAAGCATACTGTATGGTATATGGATCGCTATATTTTTGAAAAAAAGGAAATTACTGGATTATGAACTGTTCGAGAAACAGGCTATGAACAATAACAAAACCTATCAGTTCATCACCTCCATGCAAGAAATAAAACTGCAAAACTGCGAACAACGGCGCCGTTGGGAATGGGAGGATGTACAAGCAGACCTGTTCCAGGTCAACATGAAATCATTGAAATTACAGCAGACTCAGGAAGCGGGAAGCATCTTCATCAATGAAGTAAAAAACATCATCATCACCGTGCTGGCAGCCGTCATTCACGGACAAATGACCTTGGGAATGATGCTGGCAGTGCAATACATCATCGGACAACTCAATGCACCGGTGGAGCAACTGATGAACTTCCTCTACTCATTGCAAGATGTGAAAATAAGTCTGGAACGCATCAATGAAATTCACGAAATGGAGAACGAGGAAAACAACAAGGAAGCACTAAACGCATTCCACGACCGGGACAAAAGCCTCTCTTTCAAAAACGCCGATTTTAAATACGACCCACACAATCCGAACAAAACATTGGACGGAATCAACATAACCATCCCCGAAGGAAAGGTAACCGCCATAGTGGGGACCAGCGGAAGCGGAAAGACAACAATGATCAAACTCTTGTTAGGCTATTACCCCCTGTTGGCAGGAGAAATAACCATCGGCAGTACAGACTTGCAGAAATATAACCTGAAATGGTGGCGCAAACATTGCGGAGTGGTCATGCAGGACGGAGTCATCTTCTCGGAAAGCATCGCCCGCAACATTGCGGTAGATGACGGCGAGATTGAAAAAGAACGTCTGCTTCAAGCCGCACGCATTGCTTGCATCGACAACTACATCCAGACTTTGCCATTAAAATATAACACACTGATAGGGCAGGATGGTATCGGACTGAGCCAGGGACAGAAACAAAGAATCCTGATAGCGCGTGCCGTATACAAGAATCCTGATTATATATTTCTGGACGAGGCGACCAATGCACTGGATGCCAATAACGAACGGGCTATTGTAGAGAACCTGATGGAATTTTATAAAGGGAAAACGGTAGTTATCGTCGCGCACCGGCTCAGTACGGTAAAGAACGCCGACCAACTCATCGTGATAGAAAGAGGCAAGATAATAGAAACAGGAACCCATACGGAATTAATTGACCGCCAAGGTGCATATTACCATTTAGTTAAGAATCAATTGGAACTAGGGAGCTAACGATTATGGATAAAAATTATGAACAAATAGAACTTCGGAGCGAGAAAGTGAGAAACATCATCGGACGCATACCACCTCTGCTTATACGTAGTGGAATCACTCTTATTGCTTTATTGATAACAGGACTGGCAGTGGCAGCTTGCTTCATTCCTTTTCCTGAAAATGTAAAAGGCAAAGTGGAAGTTGC
>ENA-OPEU01000035-OPEU01000035.1-human-gut-metagenome-genome-assembly--contig:-NODE-35-length-20585-cov-3.696444_pt1 | contig 20585 bp, 10 predicted proteins | sample MGYA00241639_ERZ501541 | MGnify/ENA primary metagenome ERZ501541 (study PRJEB25962, sample SAMEA2042428) | human gut metagenome | biome: human gut; feature: human-associated habitat; material: faeces...
TCTTTAGGCTGACTAAAATTTATGCGTAATATTTTCTTTCCCCACTATTTATCGGATGAGCCGATATTTCTTTATTGCAACAGATAAATCATAAAGTCTACTATAAAAAAGCAAGAAAGAGGCTGAATAACAAATTTGTTATCAACGTCTTTCTTGATGAATATTTATATCTCAATATTAATGAATACAGGAACCGTATTCAGAAAAGTAAATTCTAAATATCAATATCTTTATAGAGATATCTTTTTATACTCTTTTTAGGTGTCTTTTCAAATTCTTCATCTTGAAGTCTTATCTTGGAAATCTTGCAATAAGATGGCATTACTTGATTCAATTCAGCCATATTCTGTTCCATAATATTCTGCAAATCATCTTTCGAAAAGCCTAAATTTCTTGCTTCCTCATAATCAGGATATACCAATGCAACAAGTTTGTCGTCTTTCTGTATCACGAGACTTTCCACAACCATTGCCATACTATTTAGCTTATCCTCTATTTCCTCGGGATAAATATTTTGACCATTTGCCCCCAAAAGCATATTCTTGCTTCTACCCTTAATAAAAACATTACCGTCTGCATCTATTAAGCCTAAATCACCTGTATGATACCAGCCATCTGAATCCAAAGCCTGGTGAGTTGCTTCTTCATTTTTATAATATCCTAACATAACATTTGTTCCACGGGCCAAAATCTCACCAGGAACATTATATGGGTCTGGACTATCAATTTTAACTTCCATATGTATCACAGCCTTACCACACGACATCGGGACAAAATCATGATAATCGGAATATGTTATAATCGGAGCACATTCTGTTGCCCCATAACCAACGGTAATCGGAAAATCTATACTCTTCAGGAAAGACTCTACTTCCTGATTAAACGCAGCTCCTCCAACAATTATTTCATACAGGTTACCACCAAAGGCATTATAAACCTCTTCGCATATTCTCTGCTTAACTTTTTTACTTATAACCGGCATGTTGAGCAATAAGCGCATCTTATTATTTTGAATCTTAGGAAAGACTCTTTTTCTTATTATCTTCTCAACAACTAATGGGACAGCAATAATTATTGCCGGTTTTATATCCTTAAATGCTTGTGCAATAATCGCAGGACTAGGTACACGTGTCAAGAAGAATATATGGCATCCATGACAAAATTCAAACAAAAACTCAAAAGCCATTCCATACATATGCGCCATAGGCAAAATACTTACAGTGTTTGAACCTCTGGAAATATTTTTTCCTAAAGCATTCATTGCGAAATCCAAATTTCCCCATAATGCCCTATACGGCAGCATAACACCCTTCGAGAACCCCGTTGTTCCACTTGTGTAATTAATCAAAGCAAGTTCATCAGGACTTTGTTCAATATAATAATGTATATGATTTTTTCTAAATGCCTTAGGATATTTCCTTCCAAACAACTCATTTAGATGCTCTCGTGCATATGTTAACTTGTCTGTGCGCGAAACAACCAATGAATAATCAGGTATATATATTATACCTTCAAGACTTGGCATTTTTGTTGCATCTATAGTTGTAGCAACAACATCTCCAACAAACAGCAGTTTTGCTTCACTATGATTTACTATATTATAAACTTGCTCCGGTGTAAATTCATGCAAAACAGGAACAGCAACAGCTCCATACGTAAGTGTTGCAATAAAGGCTACAGCCCAGTTTGCACTATTACGGCCACAGATGGCAATTTTGTCACCTTTTACAACACCGCTGTTTTCAAACATTATATGCAACTTTTCAATTTTTCTTGCAACATCTTTATATTGAAGTGTTACACCTTGATAATCAGTTAAAGCATCTAAATCCCAATTATCAATAATGCTTTTCTCTATAAACGAATTAAAACTTGGTATTTTTTCCATTGCACAAAAATAATAAATTTGTGCAAAGATAAATCATTACTTGCACATTTCAAAATTATTTGTGCAATTTTTCTGTAAAGTTAATTACAGTTATCAATAAATCTATCTTGATAAGATAAATATTGTAATTTTCAAAGATACATCTATTATCTAATATCAAATTCATACAATCAACGTCTATTAGGCTATAAATAAATCAAATGTTTACAATAGACAACTATCTGAACAACAAGCAAAACAGGCATTGCCTATTTAAAAGTATATAATATATAGAAATAACTCGATTTGAAAAAAAACATGTATATTTGCAAAGTGGAAATTATTAAAAGAATCATATTAACATCTCTTTTAGTCTTCTGTCTTATACCGTACAGAACAAAAGCTGAAACGACATCAGACTCGCTAATACTTCAACGAGTTCTGAAATACAAACAAAGTGTATCAGAAGAAGTAAAAGGAATCCACACAAATGTCTATTTAAGATATTATTTTAAAACAGATAAAAGAAACATAACATTGATGGCTATACCTTCCATGTATGCGATATCAAGAGGAAGGCGAGAATATGTAGGGGAAACATACAGCAATATATATATTAAAGACAATTACATTTCTGAAGCGACACGCCAATTAAATATTGGAACCATACCCCATCATAAAAATGCAATGACTACATTGCTGAAATATCTGATGCCGAATATTTATGATGTAACAATATTAGACAATCAAATTCTTTCTCCATTTAATACATATAATACAAAGCTATACAAATACGATATTACAAGTTTAACAGACAATCGTTCTGAAATTGTTTTCAGACCAAAACTCCACAATACACAAATGATAAGTGGTTCTGCAATTGTCGAAAGAACTACAGGTAGAATTATACGAATGCAATTTATGGGCGAATACGATATGGTGAAGTTTCATATAGACGTATTAATGGGCAAATATGGTATATACTCATTACTACCTAAGAAATGCGATATTGACGCCGTATTTCATTTTATAGGAAATAAAATTCATGCATCTTATCATTCGGTTTATGATAATCCTATCACCCTACCCGATTCAATAATAAATTCACACGACATCAAATTAATGGAAGAAATAAGGCCAGACACGCTGCCTATCCACTTTAAAGATGCTTATATCAAATATGGCTATAATAACACAACTGATACAATCCAGAATGTCAAAGAAAACAAACGTTGGGACCAAGTTTTATGGGATGTTTTAGGTGATCACATTATCAATCGCACAAAAGGTAACTTTGGAACCAACAACCAGGGCGCTTTTAGAATATCTCCAATTTTAAATCCATTGGAATTAAGTTACAGCGGGCGAAAGGGTATAACATACAAATTAAAAATCAACGGCAGTTATAATTTTTCTTTAAATAAAGATATTTCTTTATCTTTTAATTCAGGATATTCGTTTAAACAGCATCAGCTATATTTCAGAATGCCTATCCGTTTTACATACAATAAGAGAAGAAACGGATATACAGAATTTGAAATTGGTAATGGAAATAGAATTACCAACTCCAGTATAGTAGACCAAATAAAAAATGAGACACTTGATTCCATCAATTGGGACAACATGAATTTAGATTATTTTAAAGATTTCTACTTTAAATTCAAAGCAAATTATGACTTATCGGATAAATGGAGCATACAACCTGGTATAATATATCACAAACGCTCTGCCGTTGATAAAACAGGCTTTGAACAAGCAAAAAGGCCTACAGAATATTATTCGTTTGCTCCATCATTACAAATACAATTCCGGCCATACGGATGGAACGGACCTATATTTACGACTGACTACGAAAGAGGAGTAAAAAATGTATTTAACTCTGATATGGAATATGAACGCTTTGAGTTCGATGCTTCATGGAAAAAACAATTTCATTCTCTGAAAGCTATTTCTCTTAGAGTTGGCAGTGGATTTTATACATCCAAAAGTAGAACATCATATTTCTTAGACTATACAAATTTCAGAGAAGAGAATATTCCTGGAGGATGGAATGACGATTGGACAGGTGAATTTCAATTATTAAACAGCAATTGGTATAATGCTTCGGAATATTATGTGCGAACAAATGCAACATACGAATCGCCATTAATGCTATTGTCCCGAATACCATATGTAGGGCGACTGATGGAGATAGAACGTATATATGTAAACACACTCTTTGTTGAGCATCTACATCCATATATAGAATGTGGATATGGGTTCACAAACAGTTTTTTTTCTATGGGCTTATTTTTAGCGACTCGAAATGCTGATTTTGAAGGTATAGGATGTAGATTCGGATTTGAGTTGTTTAGAGACTGGTAACAATTAATATTTTAACATGAAACAATTAACAGTATATAAAGCTAGCGCCGGAAGCGGTAAAACATTCACCCTTGCCGTTGAATATATAAAACTCCTGATTAAGAATCCTATGAGTTTTAAGAACATTCTTGCTGTAACCTTTACCAATAAGGCTACAGAAGAAATGAAAATGCGAATATTAAGCCAGTTATATGGAATTTGGAAAATGCTTCCTGATTCACATCTTTACATGAAGGAAATAACAGGAAAACTAAATATAAGCGAAGAACAAGCAAGCCGACAAGCCGGAATAGCCTTAAATAGCCTCGTTCATAATTACAACTATTTCAGAGTTGAGACGATAGACTCTTTCTTTCAGTCTGTATTACGTAATCTAGCACGCGAATTAGATTTAACAGCAAACCTAAAAATCGGCTTAAATGATTCTCAGGTAGAAGAAGAAGCAATAGATCAACTTATAGACTCACTGACGACAACAAGCCAATTATTACAATGGCTTATAAATTACATTTTTACCAACATAGATGAAAACAAAGGTTGGAATGTTATTGGTCAGATTAAATCATTTGGAAAAAACATTTTTCAAGATTACTACAAGTCAATCAGCGACAATCTAAATAAGATAATCACTGAGAATAATTTTTTTGATATATATATTAAGGAGCTAAAAGAAATCCGTAGTAATGCTAAAAAATGCATGACAGCATATGCAGACCGGTTTATAAATGAAACAACCAAGGCCGGATTAGACCCTAATACATCATATGCATCAAAAGGCAAAGGCATATGCAGTTATTTCAAAAAACTTAAAACAGATGATTTCAGTGATGATAAATGTGTTAACAACACCTTGAAAAAATGCCTTGACAGTGCTGAAAGCTGGACGACCAAAACTAGTCCAGACAGGAATACTATTATATCATTAGTAAATGAAAGTTTAATGAAACTGCTACATGAAGCTGAAACAGAACGCTCAAAACAATGGAAGCTTTATGCAACAGTTGAGGTTACTCTGAAACACCTTAGTAAATTACGCCTTCTAAATAAAATTGAGAGTAAAGTAAGAGAATTAAATGAAGATGCCAACAGATTCCTGCTAAGTGACACTCAATACCTGCTTCATTCACTCATCAAAGACAATGATTCTCCGTTCATATTTGAAAAAGCCGGATGCCAACTTGAACACATAATGATAGATGAATTTCAAGACACCAGCTCTGTTCAATGGCAAAATTTTAAAGTCCTGCTTAAAGAATGTATGAGTCATGGCTCAAATGATAATGACACCGTCAACAACCTCATTGTCGGAGATGTCAAACAAAGTATATACAGATGGCGTGCCGGAGACTGGCGCTTACTTAACAATATCAAGGAGCAATTTCCGTCTTCAAAGGAGCAGGTGGACGTGTGTTCACTTCAAACGAATTACAGATCTGAAAAAAACATCATTGATTTCAATAATGCTTTTTTCACTTTAGCTGCACAATATGAATACACACGTAGCCAAGAAATCGGACTTGACAGCAGTGCCAATGAAATCAAAACTGCGTATGGAGATGTTAAACAGAATGCAAGACAAGGAAAAGCCCAAGCCGGATATGTAAGATTAACACTGCTACCGAATGAAGATTATAATGATACGACGTTAGAATATATTGAAAGTTGCATAGATGAGATAATAAAATCAGGTATGCCGTTGAATAAAACTGCAATATTATTTAGATACAATAAGTTGATACCAATTGTTGCAGACTATTTCATGGAAAAAAGGCCCGACCTGACTTTTATAAGCGATGAAGCCTTCAGGCTAGATGCATCAAGTGCTGTTAATACAATTATGCTTGCCTTACAGTTACTCGTACATCCCGACGACATAATGTCAAAAGCTAATTTGGCTGTTATATATCAAAATACAATATTGAAAAAAGATCTGAATGTAAGTAAAATTCTCACAAGCTTCGTGTCTGAAACAGACAATGCTGATTCTTTTTTACCGTCAAGCTATATTGACAATATGCAACAGCTCATCAAAAAGCCATTGTTTGACATTATTGAATTTATATATTCCACTTTTGAGCTTGAAATGATGCATGAACAAGGTGCTTATATATGCGCTTTTTATGATCAGGTCTCTGATTTTATAAATAACAATTCAGGCAATATTGATAAATTCATCAATGAGTGGAATGAGAACATACATTCAAAAACAATTCAATGTGATGAAATTAACGGTATAAGACTTATAAGTATTCATAAGAGCAAAGGTCTGGAATATGATAATGTAATTATTCCATTCTGCGATTGGACTCTGGAAAACAGAAACACCACGTTATGGTGCAATCCAAAATATCAGCCATTTGACAAATTGCCGATAGTTCCTGTAGACTATAACAAAAAATTGCTCAATACAATATATGTTGATGATTATAAAAACGAATATTTACAAAACACTGTAGATAATCTCAACTTGCTATATGTTGCATTTACAAGAGCATGTAAGAACCTGTTTGTTATAGGAAAGAAAAACAATTCATCCAAAAGTATAAGGAACAGATCTGAGATATTAAACGATAACATAAAAGGATTGGCAGAGATATTACCCGGGGCTTCTATTTCCGGGATTGAACAGGAAAATGAGCCAACTATATTTGAGTATGGAGAACTTTGCTGTGATGAAGAGACAAAGTCTGTAAAAACAGAAAATGTTTTTATACAACAAACTTTGCCATATAAAGTAAATATGAAAACATCAAACTATGTGGCTAATTTCAGACAAAGTAATAAAAGTAATGATTTTATAAAATCTGAAAACGAAGAGAACGAACACGAACGTTATATAAAAATGGGTAGTGTATTACACAAATTGTTTTCAATGATTCGTACTACCGATGATATAGACAATGTGTTAAAACAATTCGAATTCGATGGTGTACTTTATGATGATGATATAACGGCAGATAAAATGCGGAGTATGCTAGCAAAACGTTTATCTGATAAACAAGTAGCTGACTGGTTTGACTCACGTTGGACAGTATTTAACGAATGTAGCATTCTTGAATACGACAAAAATACTAACAAAGTTATTGAAAGGCGGCCAGATAGAGTAATTACAGACGGCACCAGAATGAAAGTTATTGACTTTAAATTTGGCAAACCTTGTAATGAATATATAAATCAAGTAAAACAATATATGTCTCTACTAAAATCAATGGGGTATCAAAATGTTGAAGGATATCTGTGGTTTGTTTATTCAAACAAGGTCAACAAGGTGGAATAATACATTTCGCAATCACTCTCATCATTTGTAACTAATACAACGGAAGTAATATGAAGAAATTTTTAGAATACGTAGCAGAAGACATCGTAAATAAATATGGCACTAATTTGTCAAACATAGCAGTTGTGTTTCCTAATAAACGTGCATCAATATTCTTAAACGAACAGCTTGCCATAAAAGCCGGCCGTCCTTTATGGTCACCGGCATATATTACTATCAGCGACTTTTTTCGTCAGCATTCATCGCTGTTAATTGGAGATCCAATAAAACTTATATGCGAGATACATAAAAGTTTTACTGAATGCACCCAAATAGACGAATCGTTAGATCATTTTTATGGATGGGGACAATTGCTATTGGCTGATTTTGACGACATAGACAAGAATATGGCTGATGCCTCAAATGTATTCAAGAACATTAAAGACATCCATGAATTAGACGACATTTCATATCTTACAGATGAACAAAAAGAGATTCTGCATAAATTTTTCAGCAATTTCACGACAGACAATGAATCTGAACTGAAAAAACGCTTCTTAAAATTATGGGGACATTTCGAGGATATATATAACAACTACAAAGCAAGACTCCGTGAACAAAATATTGCATACGAAGGAATGCTGTATAGAGAAGTTGCCCAACAGGATATTGATTATAAATATGACAAATATCTGTTTGTCGGATTTAATATGGTTCAAAAGGTTGAGCAAAAAATATTCTCAAATTTACAGGAAAAAAATAGAGCTGGTTTTTATTGGGACTTTGATTCGTTTTATATGCCGCCAAATAAAAACGAAGCCGGTCACTATATTGAAAAATACCTTAAAGACTTTCCTAATGAGCTTAAATCGTCTGACAAAAGTATCTATGATAACTTGTCTGCAGGCAAAAGAATTACATATGCTAACGCATCCACTGAAAACATTCAGGCAAGATACGTAAGTGACTGGTTGAAAGAAGAAGAAAGATATAAAGATGGTAAAAATACTGCTATAGTTTTATGCGACGAGTCTCTTTTACCAACAATCATACACTGCATACCCAAAGAAGTTGAATGCGTAAACATCACTTCTGGCTATCCACTTTTTCAGACACCAGTTTCATCGTTTGTTCTACAGCTACTCGATCTTAAATTAAAAGGCTATTCACACAACAAAAACAGATACCAGCTTCATTATGTAGCTCAGATTTTGTCGCATCCTTATGCACAATATATATCAGAAAAATGCTCGGACCTATTGAATGAACTAAAAGAAAAGAACATTTATTATCCAACATTTCAGATTCTTGACAAAGATGAATTTACAAAACATCTGTTTGAGCTACAGAATAACAATAACGATTTGATGCAATGGCTTATGGACATCTTGAAACGAGTTGCCATAAATATGGGCAATACAGACAAAGACCCATTGTTTCAAGAGTCGATATTCAGAATGTACACATTATGCAATAGATTAAATGAACTGGTCAAGTCAGGCGACCTTGATGTGGACGTAATAACATTGCAAAAGCTTATCGTGCAACTGATCAACTCAACCTCTATTCCATTTCATGGTGAGCCAGCAGAAGGCATCCAAGTTATGGGTATACTTGAAACCAGAAATCTGGATTTTGAGCATGTACTGATTCTCTCATGTAATGAGGGAAATATGCCAAAAGGAATAACGGACTCGTCCTTTATACCTTATTCGATAAGAAAGGCATACGAACTGACAACGGTAGATAACAAAGTAGCCATTTATGCATATTATTTCTACAATTTGATACAGAGAGCCTCTGACGTTACAATTGTATACAACAACTCAACAGAAGACGGACACACAGGTGAAATGAGCCGATTTATGCTTCAACTTATGACAGACGGTAACTTTGACATCAAGCGCATATCCCTAAAAACAGATCAACAGCTGGTATATTCAAAGCCTAATATAATTGCCAAGGATGAAACCATTGTCAATATATTAAACTCGATGAAATTTATTTCACCGACATCAATAAACAGATATATGCGTTGTCCGCTGCAATTTTACTTTTACAATATTGCCCAGATTAAAGAACTTGATGAAAGTGACGAAATGGACAACAGGATGTTTGGTAATATATTCCATGGAGCTGCAGAAATATTATACCGGAAATATCTTGACGCAGAAAACCACATCATTACAAAAGAAACCATAAATAAAGCATTGGAAGACAAATCGTTAATTGGAAGGATCGTTGATGAGGCCTTTACCGAGATATACTTTAAGCAAGAATATAATGACAACAATAACAAATCGTTTTATAATGGCCTGCAGCTGATTAACCGAGAAGTAATAATAAGGTATCTGAAAAGATTAATTGAAATTGACTCAGCATTGGCACCATTTACTATCATTGGGATTGAAAATGACGTCTATGAGGATATTAAATTTGTTGCAAATGGTGACGAACGTAAGATATGCATAGGCGGACGCATAGACAGAATGGACAAAATTGTTGATAAAGAAAATAATACAGAAAAAATAAGAATTGTTGACTATAAGACAGGAAGCAGTAATCTAAAAGATGCGAAATCATTGGACGACATATTCATACGTCCGCTAAATACAGAGATACACGCAGACTATTATCTGCAAATAATGCTATATTCGTTAATAGTAAGAGGCAATAAGAAATATAACAGCAGCAGTTTGCCTGTAAGTCCAGCACTGCTATTTATACAGCACTCTTCAGAAGAAGGATATAATCCGATAATATCAATAAACAAGAATAAGATTAACGATATATCTGAATATCTGCCAGACTTTTTGGAGAATGTAAAGTCTATATTGTCTGAAATATTTGACATTGCTACTCCATTTAAGCCTACAACAGAAAGAAAAACATGTGAAAACTGTCCGTATGCACGCTTGTGCAACTGCTAAAATTTTACATGAAGATACCTCAAAAAATGAATACTATTACAAATATCCCAGATGACATATACGTTAAACTGTCATCTGGGATATTTTTGAGTTACCATATCAATAAACTTAGTGCATAGATTCATCAACAAATGACAATGGCAACAAATCTTTTATGCTGTCAATAACATAAATGCCATCTGTTCCACAAAGTAATATCTTTATATTACGTTGGTATCTTTGCTCCATTTCTAATATTACTTGCCGGCAAGAACCACAAGGCGAAACAGGAGTTTTAACCAGTCCTTCTATATTTTTTGCAGCGATTGCAATGGCTGTTATCGCCAACTCTGGATGATTAGACTGAGCATTAAATATCGCAGCACGTTCAGCACACATAGTAACGGGAAATGCTGCATTTTCCTGATTGGCCCCAATCACGATAGTACCATCCTCAAGCCTCAACGCAGCCCCCACCTTAAAGTGGGAATAAGGTGAATATGATTTGTCTGTAGCTTCAATAGCATTTTTTACCAATGCTTTTGACATATCATCAAGTTCTTCAAATTTTAACAGACTTAATTCCGATTTTATAATGATTTTTTCCATGTCTACGTTTATATTTATTCATTTTCATTGTTTGTCTGATCTTTAAAATATTCATAGCAACCAACATCCGGGAGTTCATCTCTTTGTCTTCCGTCACGGTCTTCAGGCAAGGAATATTCTATCGCAGCAGTGTTTATAGCCGGAGATTTTTCGTTCAGATGAAAGTCATACCTCTGTTTGTCTATATCAACTAAAACAAAGTTTTCTTCTCCTGATACAGCAGAAGTGTCCTCAACATTCTCGAAAGTCACATTAATTATATTCTCATCGTCCGTAACTTCTGGTGTACGCAATAATGAGTTCACAAATCTATAATTAAACTCTTTCGTTTCATCATCCATCTTCGCACCAGTTATTACATCGTTTGCATAGCCAGTAACAATACTATTCAGACAATCCATCTTTAACAACGGCATATAACGTTCACCCTGAAAATTAGAATAATACAGAGCAGCTCCGCGATTAGAGTCAAATGGATAAAACTGTGCCAATGTACATTGTTGTATTATTGCACTGCCGCCAAATATTGCCACACAATCATTTAAGGTATTGGTTATTTGGCTGTTACGTATCTCTATTGAACAATTTTCAGATTTAACGCCATATCCCTGACAATTATGAACTGTACTATTAAGTAATTGAAGTTTAACCTTCGATACATCAGAAGAGTCACAAACAATACCATTAAATGTGCTATGAATGTCTGTATAGCAGATTTTATTATCGTAAGAAGAACCATAGAAACGGATTCCCTGCCACTGACCGCTGACATTATCGTAAGGAAGATAGTCAAACATGTTATCCAGTCTGTCACCACGAAGCACAATATTTCTATCTGCCGTACCTTCAGATATCATACGGCCATATATATTAATTCCGGCATCACCATGAAAATACAAAGTTGTTCCGGCTGCTATATTCAATGTAGCACAGCTGTCAACCGTCAGTCCACCATAAATTACAGTCGGTTTAGAGTCTGTTCCGATAGTAGTGTCATTTTGCACATACACATCCTTCAGTAAATTGGCATCCCACGTATAAGCGTTTAAAGCAACCTTCTGCTCTACCCCACTTTCCAAAAGGAAAACAAGCTCATCCTCGAGCAGTTGAGGCTCCTGCTTTCCGTTTTCCGGAGATGTTAATTCAACAAATACCCTTATACTGTCATTTTTACGGATCTCTACGTCAGAAATTTGATATCCTGACGTCGGGCTAAGGTATTCTCCGTCAACATTTATTCTAAATCCAGTCTGGTTTCCACGAGCTAATCTAACCTTTGTACATCGTATCCCGTCGCCAGCCTTATTATAAACCCAAAATGTACGTGTAGAAGTTGGAACCGTTGAAAAAATGGTATCCATACTTATCGTATCAGTTGAAAATGTCAATATGTCAGATTTTGACAATGAAAAAGAATCATCGTCTGTACACGACACAAACAGACAAAGAAAACTTATTAGTGAAATAATATTTTTTATCTTCATGATTATATAACGATGTTTGAAATATTATATTGCACTTAATTTGAAAGAAATTATTTCATTCCTTATAGAACATTATTTCACAAAATAACAATAAATCCTTGTTCTTGCTTATTCAACATTATCAATGTCCCTATTACAGGGTTCACCGAATAAAAACATACGACTTGAAATGACAAATACAGTAGTAAGAGACTTATGTTTCTCTGTATGTAATTCATTATTTATGACAAACGCAAATCTGTATATTATCATTTATACTTCACTATACATCTTCTAATAAAAAACATCGAAAAAACATTTCTGCCTTTTCTTCAAAAGAAACCAATGAAATACATCCATTAAACAAATGACTTTTGGATTAAAAACAACTGATTTATGGGCAAAAACTCAATCACTAACAATTTGAAAGACATACGCGTATTTACATTAACAAAACAGATATATGCAAACCCAAATAATCCTTCTTAATACAAAATCAACTTTATTTGTTATAATTTTTACAACTAGAAAAGGTATTAGACAAATAAAGATTAAATATACATCTAAATTTATAAATCAAATTATATGCACGACACACATTCAAAATAAAGACGATAATGCATTAATGAAAATGCTCCATTACATAACCAAGCCCAAGCAAACTATTGATAAAAAAGAAGTTCTCTCTATACATAAATAATATAGGGGCAACATCTTGAAAATGACTTGCCTCTATATTAAATAATATTTAAATTACAAAGAAATCAATCTGTTCCTTCTATCTTAAACGACAGGCTATCTTTATCTGGATTTTTATCTATTAAGATAACGTCATTATCTTTTAATTTTCCATCCAATATCAATTCACAAAGCCCATCCTCAATATAGTTCTGTATTGCTCGTTTCAAAGGTCTTGCGCCAAATTGCACATCATAGCCTTTTGAGGCAACAAACTCTTTTGCAGCATTTGAAATCTTTATGTTACAGCCAAGTTCCTTGATTCTGCCAACAAGCCCCTTTAACTCTATGTCTATAATTCTTTTTATAGCCTCAAGATCCAACTGGTCAAATGTTATAATCTCATCAAGACGATTCAAGAATTCAGGACTAAACTGCTTACTCAAACTTTTTTGTATTATGCTTCTAGCATATTCTTTGTCGGTTTCATTGATGTTTTCACTGCTAAAGCCACCTGCATTGAAACCTATACCGCGTCCAAATTCTTTTAATTGACGAGTTCCAGCATTACTTGTCATGATTATCACCGTATTACGGAAATCTATCAAGCGGCCGTTACCGTCTGTCAGACGTCCTTCATCAAGAACCTGCAATAACATATTGAACACATTGCCATGTGCCTTCTCAATCTCATCAAGCAATACAATTGAATATGGATGACGTCTTACTTTCTCTGTAAGCTGCCCGCCTTCTTCATATCCTACATATCCCGGAGGAGCGCCAACTAATCGAGACGTATTAAAGCTCTCACTGTATTCACTCATGTCAACACGGATCAACGCATCAGAACTGCCAAACATATGCTCAGCCAGTTTCTTCGCCAAATATGTCTTACCGACACCCGTTGGTCCCAAAAACATAAACGCTCCTATCGGATGATTTTTCTCCTTCAGACCAACCCTGTTACGCTGTATAGCCTTAACCATCTTTTCGATAGCCTTATCTTGAGCAACTACAACAGCTTTCAAATCATTAGCCATATTTTTAAGCCTTGCGCTTTCGGCCTCAGCCATCCGTTGTACAGGCACACCTGTTATCATTGACACTACCTCTGTAACATCATTCTCTGTTATTTCATCTCGAGTGCCAATCTCATTATTTGCCCATTTTTCCTGAAGTTCAGAAAGTTCAGCTTCCAATTCTGTCTGCTTATCCCTGTAACTTGCAGCCAACTCAAAGTTCTGATTTCTTACCGCAGCCTGCTTCTTCCCTTTGATAAAAATAATTTCTTTTTCCTTTTCACTTATCTCAGGAGGCATTTGTGTGTGCCGCAGATGCACACGTGCACCAACCTCATCAAGAACATCAATAGCTTTATCAGGAAAGAATCTGTCGGTTACATACCTTTCTGTCAATTTGACACACGCCAATATGGCATCGTTAGTATAAGAAACATGATGGTGATTCTCGTAACGCTCTTTTATATTATTCAAGATGGTTATTGTTTCATCAGACGTTGTCGGTTCAACAATAACCTTCTGAAACCTTCGTTCCAAAGCTCCGTCCTTCTCGATAGAATTACGATATTCACTTAATGTCGTTGCTCCAATGCACTGAATAGTGCCACGTGCTAATGCCGGTTTCAATATATTGGCGGCATCCATTGAACCCGGAGTAGAACCGGCTCCTATAAGCGTATGTATCTCATCTATAAAAATAACGACGTCAGGATTCTGCTCTATTTCCTTAATCAGTGCGCGTATACGTTCCTCAAATTGTCCACGATACTTTGTGCCTGCAACAATAGCAGTCATATCAAGACTAATTATACGCTTATTGAATAGGACTGGTGATGTATGATGCTTGTTAATAAGCTGAGCCAGACCTTCAACTATTGCACTTTTACCTACACCTGGTTCTCCAATCAAGATTGGATTGTTCTTCTTTCTACGACACAAGATTTCTACAACGCGCTGAATCTCACGCTCCCGGCCAACAACAGGATCTAGTTTTCCTTCCGAGGCGCATTTAGTCAAATCGGTTCCAAAGTTATCTAGCACTGGCGTTTTTCCTTGGCTTCTATGTACACCAGTTGCAGTACTCTGCGGATTTGATTTCTGTGAATTACCGCCATTAATACTAAGCATGCCGTCCTCATCTTCATCCTTATCAGGCATGTCAATCCCATCATTTGTCATATAACCTGATTTATTCTGAAAATAGGTTAACGCATCTTCATAACTCATATTATTAAACTCTAACACCTCTTTTGCTCCATTATTTGCATGATCATGTAAAATCGCCAACAATAAATGCTGTTCATCAACCATTTGCATAGACTGAATACGGGCCTCCAAAACAGCAAGTTTTAAAATATTACTGGCCTTTTCATTCAACACAAGCTCACGAGTATTTAAAGGTTGCATAAAATCATCTTCACGCACCTTCTGTTCCAACTCGGTTTTTATTGACTGATAGTTTATATCTAATTTCAAAAATAATTCATGCACAGGGCCCGTCTTGTCACGAAGTATACCAAGCAGCAAATGCTCCGGACCAACAGACCTGCTGGCTAACCTGGCTGCCTCTTCTCTGCTAAACGCTAGAATTTGAGACACTTTTGGTGAAAATTGACTGGTCATTTTATATATATTCTTATTTACAATAATTTTACGATGCAAAGATAAACATTTTATCACAAACAAATATTATGCCATATTTCATTTTTAATTATAAGCGCGCAGATTTTAGCATTCAAAATAAAAAACATATATCCTCTTTAATATTTAACAATAACTATTTTGCAATCATTTTAAATAGTTATTAATAAAATAATCATAAATCAATAAAATCTCTCATTTCTTAAAAATACATAATACAAAATTTGTTTTTGTATGATTTTTTATTAACTTTGCGCCCATATTACAAAAGAATTATGGCAACAAAATTATTAACACCTGATTATATTTTTGAATCTAGTTGGGAAGTTTGCAATAAGGTCGGAGGTATATATACAGTTCTTTCAACAAGAGCAAAAACCCTACAGAATCTTCTGAAAGACAAAATTATTTTTATCGGTCCTGATGTTTTTATTAACGATAATCCTTATTTCATAGAAGACAACAAACTGTTTTCTGAATGGCATGAACAAGCCAACAAAGAAGGTCTTGTTATTAAAATTGGAAGATGGAATATACCAGGACTACCTATTGCAATATTGGTAAACTTCAATCAATATTATAAAGATAAAAACAATATTTATACATGGACATGGGAACATTTTCAGGTAGACAGTCTACATGCCTATGGTGATTATGACGAAGCGTCTATGTTCTCATATGCAGCTGCCAAGGTAGTTGAAAGTTTCTATAATTTTTATCTTGACGATTCTCAAAAGGTCATATATCATGCAAATGAATGGATGACCGGGTTAGGACTTCTGTACTTAAGCTACAAGATACCACAAATTGCAACAATATTCACCACTCATGCCACGAGTATAGGAAGAAGTATTGCAGGAAACAATAAGCCGTTATATGATTATTTGTTTGCCTATAATGGTGATCAAATGGCTAACGAGCTTAACATGCAAAGCAAACATTCAATTGAGAAACAAACTGCTAAATACACTGACTGCTTTACCACTGTAAGTGAAATTACTGCAAATGAATGTAAAGAACTTCTGGATAAGCCTGTAGACGTTATCTTGCCCAATGGCTTTGAGAATGATTTTGTACCCAAAGGCGCAGAGTTTACCAGAAAAAGGAATATTGCCCGCAAACATGTTCTAAACATTGCGAATGCATTACTCGGAACAGACTTAGACGACGACACACTCATTGTATCAACTAGTGGACGATATGAGTTCAGGAACAAAGGAGTTGATGTATACATAGAAGCAATGAACAGGTTGCTTAGAGATAATCGTCTGAATAAAAAAATACTTGCATTCATCGAAGTTCCCGGATGGGTTGGTGAACCTCGCGAAGACTTAAAAGAACGTATTAAGTCACAAAAGAAATACAACGAGCCATTACCAGTACCAATGATAACACACTGGCTTCAAAATATGAGTCAGGACAATGTCTTAGGAATGTTGAAATTCTTAGACATGCAAAACAGGTATGACGACAAAGTAAAATTGATATTCCTGCCTTGTTATCTTAATGGCAACGATGGTATCTTCAACATGAAATATTACGACCTAGTATTAGGAAACGACCTTTGCGTTTATCCTTCATACTACGAACCCTGGGGATATACTCCATTGGAGGCAATTGCATTTAAGGTTCCATGCATAACATCTGATTTAGCAGGCTTTGGACTTTGGGCAAATGCCGAATTTGGAAGATATGGAGAAATTACTGACGGCGTAAAAGTTATTCACCGTACAGATTACAATTATTCTGAAGTTGCTGATAAGATAAAAGATACAATTGTAGAATTCTCCAATATGTCCGACAGCGAAATTAAGAAAGCCCGAAGCAATGCAGAAAAGCTGTCTAAGAAAGCATTATGGAGCAATTTTATAAAGTACTATTATCAAGCATATGACTTTGCGCTCAGACGAGCAGAAGCAAGAAAGCATTAAATCAATTTGTAAATTACATAAATTAAATAAACAATGAAAATTAAAGCAGACTATGTCAACGCTCCACAATGGAGAGAACTGACTGTAAAATCAAGATTACCTGAACAATTAAAGTGTTTAGATGAACTTGCTCATAACATGTGGTGGGCATGGAACTACGAAGCAAGAGATTTATGGCGCAGCTTAGATGAAAAATTGTACGAAGAAGTTGGTCATAATCCTGTTTTATTGCTCGAACGTCTTAGCTATGACAGAAAAGAAGAAATTGTCAAGGATAAGACAATAATGAAGAAAGTTAAGGACGTATATTCACTGTTCCGTAAATATATGGACGTTAAACCAAATACAAAACGTCCTTCTGTTGCATATTTCAGCATGGAGTATGGTCTTAACCAAGTTCTTAAGATATATTCAGGCGGTCTAGGAATGTTAGCCGGTGATTATCTGAAAGAAGCATCTGACAGCAATGTTGATATGTGTGCCGTAGGATTCCTTTATCGCTATGGATATTTCAAGCAGTCCCTCAGCATGGACGGACAGCAGATTGCAAACTACGAAGCTCAAAACTTCAACTCACTTCCTATTGTTCGCCAACTTGATGCCGAAGGCAATCCCTTGGTTGTAGATGTTCCATATATGAACTATCAGGTTCATGCTTATGTATGGAGAGTTAATGTTGGTAGAATTCCGCTTTACCTACTTGATACAGATAACGAAATGAACTCTGATTTTGACAAACCAATAACCCACTCTCTTTATGGTGGTGACTGGGAGAACCGTCTGAAACAAGAGATTCTGTTAGGTATCGGAGGTATTTTAACTCTTAAAAAATTAGGTATCAAGAAACAAATATACCACTGCAACGAAGGACATGCAGCATTATGCAACCTTCAGCGTCTTTGTGACTATGTACAAAGCGGACTCTCTTTCAATCAGGCAATAGAGTTGGTTAGAGCTTCATCACTTTACACTGTTCATACTCCAGTTCCTGCCGGTCATGACTATTTTGACGAAGGCCTGTTTGGCAAATATATGGGCGGTTACCCATCAATACTTGGCATCACATGGGATGAATTTATTGGCATGGGACGCACTAATCCTGATGACCACAACGAAAAATTCTGTATGTCAACATTCGCCTGCAACACTTGTCAGGAAGTGAATGGTGTAAGTAAGCTCCATGGATGGGTCAGTCAGAAGATGTTCTCAGGAATATGGAAAGGTTATTATCCGGAGGAAAACCACGTTGGTTACGTTACCAATGGTGTTCACTTCCCCACATGGGCAGCAACAGAATGGCGTAAGCTATATGCCAAATATTTTGACTCAGCTTTCATGTCTGACCAAAGCAATGAAAGCATATGGCATGCAATATACAAAGTTCCAGATAATGTCATTTGGGACACACGCATGGTATTAAAGAAGAAACTTACAGATTATATTCGCGATAAATTCCGTGAAACATGGCTAAAGAATCAAGGAGATCCTTCAAGAGTTGTTTCTTTGCTTGAAAAGATCAATCCAAATGCCTTGATGATAGGCTTCTGCAGAAGATTTGCTACATATAAGCGTGCACACCTTCTGTTTACAGACCTCGACCGTCTGGCAAAAATTGTCAACAATCCAGAGCGTCCTGTTCAATTCCTGTTCTCAGGAAAAGCCCATCCTGCAGATGGCGCAGGCCAAGGTCTTATAAAGAAGATTTTCGAAATTAGCCAACGTCCTGAATTCTTAGGCAAAATTATCTTCCTCGAGGATTATGACATGCAGCTTGCACGCCGCCTGGTTTCAGGTGTTGATATATGGATGAACACACCGACACGTCCTCTTGAAGCATCTGGTACATCTGGTGAAAAAGCTGAAATGAACGGTGTTGTCAATTTGTCTGTTTTGGACGGCTGGTGGCTCGAAGGATATCGTGAAGGAGCCGGCTGGGCACTTACAGAGAAACGTACATACAAGAATCAAGGCTACCAAGACCAGCTTGATGCTGCAACAATCTACGGATTATTGGAAAATGAAATCATACCTTTATACTATAACAAGAATGAAAACGGATATAGTGAAGGTTGGATTAAAGTGATAAAGAACTCTATCGCAACAATTGCTCCTCATTATACCATGAAGAGACAATTGGATGATTATTACGAAAAGTTCTATACAAAAGAAGCTATCCGTTTCGAGAAACTTGCAGCAAATGATAATCGTTTAGCAAAAGACATTGCACAATGGAAAGAAAATGTAGCTGAACGTTGGGACTCAATACATGTTGTATCAAAAGAATCTATGTTCCCCAACACTGGTTTAGAAACAGGAGTTACATACAAAATTAGATACGTAATTGACGAACAGGGTTTAAATGACGCAATAGGACTTGAATTTGTTTCATTAACTGTTGACAATAATGGCGAAGACCGTATTTCAAATGTATTCCCATTCAAGTTAATCGGACATGAAGGCAACCTTTACACATTTGAAGCTACAGTAGAGGCATCAGAAGCAGGCACATACAAGACTGCTGTCAGAATGTATCCAAAAAATTCCGCCCTGCCTCACCGTCAAGACTTCTGTTATGTAAAATGGCTTGATTAATAATCATTTGCCTATAAGCGACATTATGTAATTTTTATTACATATATAACTAAAGATAAACCTCCTTAACTAATGACATTTTTTGTCAATAGTTAAGGAGATTATTTATTATACTTTGTCCAAGTTCCACATCAAATAATCCATTTAATCATCCCTAAAAATTCTTACGAGACATCATCCTGGACAGCATCTCTTATATTTTTTGAAGCATGCAACAAAGAGCTTTCATGGCTCTTTTGAAGTTATAGGCTGCAGC
>ENA-OPEU01000044-OPEU01000044.1-human-gut-metagenome-genome-assembly--contig:-NODE-44-length-18433-cov-3.211884_pt1 | contig 18433 bp, 16 predicted proteins | sample MGYA00241639_ERZ501541 | MGnify/ENA primary metagenome ERZ501541 (study PRJEB25962, sample SAMEA2042428) | human gut metagenome | biome: human gut; feature: human-associated habitat; material: faeces...
TGCACAGCAGCCGCTGTTCTCCTCGAAAAACCCGGCCAGCCCGGCTTACGGTAAATATACCGACGCGACCGGTAAAAACTATGGCGCAGCCCAGCCAGGCCGCACCATGACCGTACCGAAGACGGCAATGGCACCAAAACCGGCGACCACTACTACTGTTACCCGTGGCGGTTTTGGTGAATCTGTTGCCAAACAAAGCACTATGCAGCGTAGCGCAACCGGCACCTCTTCTCGTTCAATGGGTGGCTGATACCGATGGAAAGAGTCAGTATTACCGAGCGCCCGGACTGGCGCGAAAAAGCCCACGAATACGGTTTCAATTTTCACACCATGTACGGCGAGCCGTACTGGTGTGAAGATGCTTACTACAAGTTGACCCTCGCCCAGGTTGAAAAGCTGGAAGAAGTCACCGCCGAACTGCACCAGATGTGCCTGAAAGTGGTGGAAAAAGTGATCGCCAGCGATGAGCTGATGACCAAATTCCGCATTCCAAAACACACCTGGAGTTTTGTGCGCCAGTCATGGCTGACGCACCAGCCATCGCTTTATTCGCGTCTTGATCTGGCGTGGGATGGCACTGGCGAACCTAAACTTCTGGAAAATAACGCCGATACGCCAACGTCACTATACGAGGCGGCGTTCTTTCAGTGGATCTGGCTGGAAGATCAGCTTAACGCCGGTAACTTGCCGGAGGGCAGCGACCAGTTTAACAGTTTGCAAGAAAAGCTGATCGATCGCTTCGTTGAGCTGCGTGAACAGTATGGCTTCCAGTTGCTGCATCTCACCTGCTGTCGCGACACGGTGGAAGATCGCGGAACCATTCAGTATTTGCAGGACTGCGCGACGGAAGCTGAAATCGCTACCGAGTTCCTCTACATCGACGATATCGGGTTAGGTGAAAAAGGTCAGTTCACGGATTTACAGGATCAGGTGATTTCCAACCTGTTCAAGCTGTATCCGTGGGAATTTATGTTGCGTGAGATGTTCTCCACCAAGCTGGAGGATGCAGGCGTACGCTGGCTGGAACCGGCGTGGAAGAGCATTATCTCCAACAAAGCGCTTCTACCGCTACTGTGGGAGATGTTCCCGAATCACCCGAACCTGCTGCCCGCTTATTTTGCGGAAGATGATCATCCGCAAATGGAAAAATATGTGGTTAAACCGATCTTCTCCCGTGAAGGCGCAAACGTGTCGATCATTGAGAACGGCAAAACCATTGAAGCAGCGGAAGGTCCGTATGGCGAAGAAGGGATGATTGTTCAGCAATTCCACCCGTTACCGAAATTCGGCGACAGCTATATGCTGATTGGTAGCTGGCTGGTGAACGATCAACCTGCCGGAATTGGCATTCGTGAAGACCGTGCATTGATCACCCAGGATATGTCTCGGTTTTATCCGCATATTTTTGTTGAGTAATACAGCTTAATATTGCCCCGATAAGCGGGGCAATCTCTTATAATCCACCATTCATAACTCCCATCAATATATAAACACATACATATCCAACCTTTATTTAACATTAATACTCAATTTAATGTTAAATCGTCATATGCAAGCGATATTGTAATTAAAGTAAGTGAATACATCACAACATAACTATTTGATATTATTTAAATACTTTACTTTTATCTCACCAGATTTAAATTTAATAATTAAAAAACAATGTTGCAGGGATCACACTACACAGTATTGAACATTGTGATTGATATATTGCCCCCCTACTATCCATTAAACATAAATATTTGTTTCACCGAATAACAACATATTTAAAAGAAACACAAAAGCATTCTCACTCTTTATTGAATTAATATTTATATTCACGTAACGAATTTATTAGCACCCTCTCAACAGTCGATATTCATCATTATTATATATTTGCGTTATATAAGGAGATATATCCATGTTTGATAAATATAGAAAAACACTCGTAGCCGGAACTGTGGCGATAACCCTGGGTTTGTCAGCATCGGGGGTGATGGCTGCGGGTTTTAAACCAGCGCCACCTGCCGGGCAACTGGGTGCGGTCATTGTCGATCCCTACGGCAATGCACCACTGACCGCTTTGGTTGACTTAGATAGCCATGTTATTTCTGACGTCAAAGTTACCGTCCATGGGAAGGGCGAAAAAGGCGTAGAAATCAGCTATCCCGTGGGTCAGGAATCACTAAAAACTTACGATGGTGTACCGATTTTTGGTCTTTATCAGAAATTTGCTAACAAAGTGACCGTTGAGTGGAAAGAAAACGGCAAGGTCATGAAAGATGATTATGTGGTGCACACTTCGGCCATCGTCAATAATTACATGGATAACCGCTCTATCTCCGATTTACAACAGACCAAAGTTATTAAAGTCGCACCGGGTTTTGAAGATCGCCTCTATCTGGTTAATACCCACACCTTTACCGCCCAAGGTTCCGATCTCCACTGGCATGGTGAGAAAGATAAAAATGCCGGTATCCTTGATGCGGGTCCGGCAACCGGCGCACTCCCTTTTGATATCGCGCCCTTTACTTTCATCGTCGATACCGAAGGTGAATACCGCTGGTGGCTGGATCAAGACACTTTCTACGATGGTCGTGACCGCGATATCAACAAGCGTGGTTATCTGATGGGTATCCGCGAAACGCCACGCGGCACCTTTACCGCTGTACAAGGTCAGCACTGGTACGAGTTCGACATGATGGGGCAGGTGCTCGAAGATCACAAACTACCGCGCGGATTTGCTGACGCCACTCATGAGTCCATTGAGACGCCAAATGGCACGGTACTGTTGCGCGTAGGTAAGAGTAACTATCGTCGCGATGACGGCGTACACGTCACCACCATTCGTGACCATATCCTCGAAGTCGATAAATCTGGTCGCGTTGTCGATGTATGGGATCTGACCAAGATCCTCGATCCGAAACGCGATGCACTGCTCGGCGCGCTGGATGCAGGTGCAGTTTGCGTTAACGTTGACCTTGCCCATGCAGGACAACAGGCAAAACTGGAACCAGATACACCGTTCGGCGACGCGCTGGGTGTAGGGCCAGGCCGCAACTGGGCGCACGTGAACTCTATCGCCTATGACGCAAAAGATGACTCTATCATCCTCTCCTCTCGCCACCAGGGTGTTGTGAAAATTGGTCGTGATAAGCAAGTGAAATGGATCCTTGCGCCCTCTAAAGGTTGGGAAAAACCGCTGGCCAGCAAGCTGCTGAAACCGGTTGATGCTAACGGTAAGCCAATTACCTGTAACGAAAATGGCCTGTGCGAAAACTCAGACTTCGACTTTACCTACACCCAGCATACCGCCTGGATTTCCAGCAAAGGAACGCTCACCATTTTTGATAATGGCGATGGGCGTCATCTGGAACAACCTGCCTTACCAACCATGAAATACTCCCGCTTTGTGGAATATAAGATTGATGAGAAGAAAGGCACCGTTCAGCAAGTGTGGGAATACGGTAAAGAACGTGGCTACGATTTCTATAGCCCGATTACCTCCATCATTGAATATCAAGCCGACCGTAACACCATGTTTGGCTTCGGTGGTTCTATTCATTTGTTCGATGTCGGGCAGCCAACCGTCGGTAAGTTGAACGAAATCGATTACAAAACCAAAGAAGTGAAAGTGGAAATCGACGTGCTGTCAGATAAACCCAATCAGACTCACTACCGTGCGCTGTTAGTCCGTCCACAACAGATGTTCAAATAATTAAGAAGGGAATAAAAATGTCGAAATTAGGGATCTCATCACTATTTAAAACCATACTGCTTACCGCAGCTCTGGCGGTTTCATTTACCGCTTCTGCATTTACCGAAGGCACGGATTACATGGTTCTGGAAAAACCTATTCCGAATGCCGACAAAACGCTGATTAAGGTATTTAGCTACGCCTGCCCGTTCTGTTACAAGTACGACAAAGCGGTTACCGGTCCGGTATCGGAAAAAGTGAAAGATATCGTTGCTTTCACGCCGTTCCATCTGGAAACCAAAGGTGAATACGGCAAACAAGCAAGCGAAGTCTTTGCGGTCTTGATCAATAAAGATAAAGCAGCAGGCATTTCCTTATTTGATGCTAACTCTCAGTTTAAGAAAGCCAAGTTTGCCTACTACGCGGCTTATCACGACAAAAAAGAACGCTGGTCTGACGGTAAAGATCCGGCTGCTTTTATCAAAACCGGTCTGGATGCCGCAGGTATGAGTCAGGCGGATTTTGAAGCGGCACTGAAAGAACCAGCAGTTCAAGAAACACTGGAAAAATGGAAAGCCTCTTATGATGTCGCCAAAATCCAGGGGGTTCCAGCCTATGTCGTTAATGGTAAGTACTTGATCTACACCAAGAGCATCAAATCCATCGACGCGATGGCAGACCTTATCCGTGAGTTAGCAAGCAAATAACAGGGAAACAGGCTATGGGTATTAAGGGAATGTGGAAAGATCTTCGCACATCACCAGTTGACACACTGGTCAGATGGCAGGAGCAACGCTTGTTGTGGTTGTTAATGGCCGTTGCGATGGGCGCGTTAATTATCCTGGCGCACTCTTTCTTCCAGATCTATCTCTACATGGCACCCTGTGAGCAATGTGTATACATTCGCTACGCCATGTTTGTGATGGTTATTGGAGGATTGGTTGCAGCGATCAACCCAAAGAACATCATCCTAAAGCTAATTGGCTGCGTGATGGCATTTTACGGCAGCATTTTGGGACTGAAGTTTTCGCTCAAACTGAACGATATCCACCATGCAGTACATAATCCGGATCCCGATTCACTGTTTGGCGTACAGGGTTGCTCTACCGATCCCACTTTTCCCTTTAACCTGCCGCTGGCACAGTGGGCACCAAATTGGTTCAAGCCTACCGGGGATTGTGGCTATGACGCACCAATCGTTCCTGATGGCGTCACACTGAGCAGCACGCAACAGTGGTTTGTGGAAATGTATCAGCAATCTGAAGGCTGGTATCTGCTACCACCATGGCATTTTATGAATATGGCTCAGGCTTGTATGCTGGCTTTTGGTATGTGTCTGGTGCTGCTGGTCATTATGAGTGGCGCATGGGCGCTTAAAATCATCAGAGGCTAACTCAGTAACCCCCGAAGCCAGTCGTTCTGGCTTCGGGTTCTTTTATTAACCTATCTGCACCGACAGCATACTTAAACTGCCCATTTCTATACCATCGACCGGAATGGTAATTGGCTCCTGCCCATCCCACGCCCCTAAGACATACAACAACGGCAGATAGTGCTCTGGCGTTGGGTTCGATAACGCGCCATCTTCATGGTCGAGATAATTCACCAGAGGATGTTGTTCCACCGGCCCTTGCCACGTCAGATTCGCTTTCACATACTCATTAAACGACGTCGCCCATGGATACGGTGAACTATCACCGTGCCACTTCACTGTACGCAGGTTATGTACCACGTTGCCACTGGCGACCAACATTATCCCTTCATCACGCAGCGCCGCGAGTTTGCGCCCCATTTCGAAATGCCAGGCGGCAGGTTTGCTACTGTCGATACTCAACTGCACCATCGGGATATCGGCGTCAGGGTACATCTTAATCAGTACGCCCCACGAGCCGTGGTCGAAGCCCCAGGCTTCTTTATCCAGCGTCACAGGGACCGGCGCTAACAGCTCAACCAGATGCTGTGCCAGCGCAGGTGAACCCGGAGCAGGATAATGCGTATCGTACAGCGCCTGCGGGAAGCCACCAAAGTCATGAATCGTGGGCGGCATCTCCATCGCGGTCACTCCTGTTCCACGGGTAAACCAATGAGCCGAAACCACCACTATTGCTTGCGGGCGTGGCAATGTCATCCCCAACGTCTGCCAGCTGCGGGTATACAAATTATCTTCCAGCACGTTCATCGGACTACCGTGACCTAAAAACAATGCTGGCATACGTGTTGAAGACATGATGATATCCTTAACTAAAGGTGTCATTTTGATATCCTCACAATACGCTTGTTCGGCGGAGTAAGAACCCGGATAACAATGATGATGATCATCAGTTATTTTGACGATCTGCCTGAAGGTGAAGATTTATAAGGAGTTGTCGATGTCAGTACCTCTCATTCTGACCATACTGGCGGGGGCAGCCACGTTTATTGGCGCGTTTCTCGGCGTTCTCGGGCAAAAACCCTCGAACCGCTTACTGGCGTTTTCGCTAGGATTTGCGGCGGGGATCATGTTGCTCATCTCATTAATGGAAATGCTTCCTGCCGCATTAGCCGCCGAAGGAATGTCGCCTGTGTTGGGTTATGGAATGTTTATCTTCGGTCTGCTTGGCTATTTTGGCCTGGACCGCATGTTGCCACATGCGCATCCGCAGGATTTAATGCAAAAATCGGTGCAGCCGTTGCCAAAATCGATCAAGCGCACAGCCATTCTGCTCACTCTCGGCATCAGTCTGCATAACTTCCCGGAAGGGATTGCCACCTTTGTCACGGCGAGCAGCAACCTGGAGCTGGGATTTGGTATCGCCCTGGCCGTAGCGTTGCACAATATTCCTGAAGGTCTGGCCGTTGCAGGGCCGGTTTACGCTGCAACAGGATCGAAACGTACCGCGATTCTGTGGGCGGGGATTTCCGGACTGGCTGAAATTCTCGGTGGCGTTCTGGCGTGGTTAATTCTTGGCAGCATGATTTCTCCGGTAGTCATGGCGGCAATCATGGCGGCAGTTGCCGGTATTATGGTGGCGCTCTCCGTTGACGAATTAATGCCGCTAGCCAAAGAGATCGACCCCAATAATAACCCCAGTTATGGCGTGCTATGTGGAATGTCAGTGATGGGATTCAGTTTAGTGCTGCTACAAACGGCAGGAATTGGTTAAAGACGATAATGACAGATGTTGCCCATTGCTAAAGGCAACATCTGTATCGTTATTAAAGGTATTATTGATGCTTTTCAAACACTTCTTTATCGGAGCGTTTATCTAATTTACTTCGGGCAGCTAACAGCGCATCTCTGTCATGGCGAAAAGCTTTACAGTAACGTTTAAGATGAAGAAAATAGCCACCAGCCAGTAGAACAATTAATACAATCCAGTACCAGGCAATAAACATCCTTTTCACCTTCAAAATTTAACATTACTAAACATTTAGCGTTAAAATTTCACATATCCATCGTTGAATACATTCATATACTCGCATAATTCTGGATCAAGTATATGATTTTGATCATAGTAAGTGTTGTATTATATACCATATCTGGTTAAAAAAAGAACAACCAAGACTATGAATATATATTATTCCCCGATAAAACATTACTAATTAATAATAAAAATTAACAAGCATCGCTAGATATATATTATATCTTCACGATTATTAAGCCCCTACTCGTTATAATAAGTATACACTCCCCCCTTTACAACATTAGGCGTAAACCTTTGTCAACAAACGGTTGTTTTTTCGCCGCAATTCATACAAAAAAATTATCACAAATAACGATAAACAACAAACATCTAGATATATACACCTCAATATATAACGGGGAATTATATTTTAAGTTTTACTTAATCAGCATTTAATATAAATAACGAGTCAAATTATCTCTGGTTATGGTAATGTCCATAGCTGAATTAATATTAAATTCAAACCTGTATTTTCCTCATCCATTTATAAAGGATTATAGTCATGTTAAAAAAAACATTGTTATCTATGTTCGCAACCGCATTGTTATCAGGCGTTGCTTTTAACGCTCTTGCTGACGATGCTAATCAGGGTTCAGGTAAAATTACTTTTAAAGGTGAAGTTATCGATGCACCTTGTTCTATTGCTCCTGGTGATGAAGATCAGACAATAAACCTCGGTGAAGTTGCTGATACCGTATTAAAAAGCGGTCAGAAATCACTGCCTGTAGATGTCACCATTCATTTGCAGGATTGTATTTTATCTGACGGCACTAACACTGTTGATAAAGTCAAAATCACCTTTAGTTCTGCCAGTGTTGACGCTACCGACTCCAACCTGCTTAAAAACACTCTGGAAGGTAACATCGGCGGCGCAACTGATGTAGGCGTACGTCTGGTGAAATCAGACAACACCAACGTGACTCTTGGCACTCCAATCACTATCAACTTCCCGACGACTAACTCTTACCAGGAGTTGAACTTTAAAGCCCGTATGGAGTCTCTGGGACGCACCGCGACCCCGGGTAACGTGCAGGCACAGGCTAATTACGTACTCGACTACAAGTAATCGGTAGTCAATACCCACACAACGCCAGGCGGTAAAGCCGATGATATTTCATCGGCAACTTTGGGCCTTTTTAGAAATGGATTTTTATGAACAATAAAAACACGTTTTCCCGGGATAAGTTATCCCACGCAATTAAAAATGCCCTGTCTGGCGTTGTGTGTTCCCTACTCTTCGTTTTGCCAGTCCACGCCGTAGAATTCAACGTCGATATGATTGACGCAGAAGACCGTGAGAATATCGACATCTCTCGTTTTGAGAAAAAAGGCTATATCCCCCCTGGTAGATACCTCGTTCGTGTGCAAATAAATAAAAATATGTTGCCACAAACGTTAATACTGGAATGGGTAAAAGCCGATAATGAAAGTGGTTCGTTACTCTGCTTAACCAAAGAAAATTTGACTAATTTCGGTCTTAATACGGAATTTATTGAATCATTGCAAAACATAGCTGGCAGCGAATGTCTCGATTTAAGCCAACGTCAGGAGTTAACGACACGACTTGATAAAGCTACGATGATATTATCGCTAAGTGTTCCCCAGGCATGGTTAAAATACCAGGCAACAAACTGGACGCCACCAGAGTTTTGGGATACCGGTATCACCGGGTTTATCCTTGATTACAACGTGTACGCCAGCCAGTATGCCCCACATCACGGAGACAGCACCCAAAACGTCAGCTCCTATGGTACGTTAGGCTTTAACCTCGGCGCATGGCGCTTACGTAGCGATTACCAATATAATCAGAATTTTGCTGATGGACGCTCGGTAAACCGCGACAGCGAATTTGCGCGAACTTATCTGTTTCGCCCTATCCCCTCCTGGTCGTCAAAATTCACTATGGGCCAGTACGACCTGAGCTCCAATCTTTACGATACCTTCCACTTTACTGGCGCATCGCTGGAAAGTGATGAAAGCATGCTGCCGCCAGATTTACAGGGTTATGCGCCACAAATTACCGGCATCGCGCAGACCAACGCGAAAGTAACTGTGGCACAAAATGGTCGTGTACTTTATCAAACCACTGTCGCGCCAGGCCCTTTTACTATTTCTGATTTGGGGCAATCGTTTCAGGGGCAGCTGGATGTCACAGTGGAAGAAGAAGATGGCCGCACCAGCACCTTCCAGGTTGGCTCAGCATCCATTCCCTATTTAACCCGTAAAGGGCAAGTGCGCTATAAAACGTCACTGGGAAAACCGACATCCGTCGGGCATAACGATATCAATAATCCCTTTTTCTGGACGGCGGAAGCCTCCTGGGGCTGGCTGAACAATGTGTCGTTGTATGGTGGTGGCATGTTCACCGCTGATGATTATCAGGCTATCACTACCGGTATTGGCTTTAACCTTAACCAATTCGGTTCGCTTTCTTTTGATGTCACCGGAGCAGACGCGTCTTTACAGCAACAAAATAGCGGCAATCTGCGTGGTTACAGCTATCGCTTCAACTATGCAAAGCATTTCGAATCGACAGGCAGTCAGATTACCTTCGCGGGTTATCGCTTCTCAGATAAAGATTACGTGTCGATGAGTGAGTACCTCAGCTCGCGTAATGGCGATGAGTCAATCGATAATGAAAAAGAGAGTTATGTCATTTCCTTGAACCAGTACTTTGAAACGCTGGAATTAAACTCTTATCTCAACGTTACACGCAATACTTATTGGGACAGCACCAGCAATACCAACTACTCCGTATCTGTAAGCAAAAACTTTGATATTGGCGATTTCAAAGGTATATCTGCATCGCTGGCAGTAAGTCGAATCCGCTGGGATGACGACGAAGAGAATCAATATTACTTCTCTTTCTCTCTACCTTTACAACAAAACCGCAACATCTCCTACAGTATGCAGCGAACGGGAAGCAGTAATACTTCGCAGATGATTTCCTGGTACGATTCATCAGATCGCAACAATATCTGGAATATTTCAGCGTCGGCAACGGACGACAATATACGTGATGGCGAACCAACACTGCGCGGCAGCTACCAGCACTATTCGCCGTGGGGACGTCTGAACATTAATGGCAGTGTACAGCCGAATCAGTACAATTCTGTTACCGCAGGCTGGTACGGTTCACTTACCGCTACACGTCATGGTGTCGCCCTTCACGATTATAGCTATGGCGATAACGCCCGCATGATGGTCGATACCGATGGCATCTCCGGCATTGAAATCAACTCTAACCGTACCGTTACCAACGGGCTGGGCATCGCCGTGATACCTTCGTTATCGAACTACACCACCTCCATGTTGCGGGTGAACAATAACGATCTGCCAGAAGGTGTCGATGTCGAAAACTCGGTTATTCGCACCACGCTCACCCAGGGTGCCATCAGCTACGCAAAACTGAATGCCACCACCGGTTACCAAATCGTCGGCGTTATTCGTCAGGAAAATGGGCGCTTCCCTCCACTAGGTGTGAATGTCACGGATAAAGCGACAGGTAAAGATGTGGGCCTGGTCGCGGAAGACGGCTTCGTTTATCTCAGCGGTATTCAGGAAAATAGTACTCTGCATTTAACCTGGGGTGATAATACCTGTGAAGTCACGCCGCCAAACCAAAGTAACATTAGCGAAAGCGCAATAATTTTACCTTGTAAAACAGTCAAATAATTCAGGATGAATATAATGAAATCACCATTAATCACAACAGGAATGATTTGTTTACTGGGGATCTGCAACTTTGCCCAGGCGACTGTCTCCCCCGACAGAACACGCATCATTTTTAATGCTTCGAATAAAAGCGCAACGGTTCGCCTGACCAACCAAAGTAAAATCGATCCCTATCTGGCTCAGTCGTGGATTGAAGATGCCAGCGGTAAAAAACGCGTGATTACATCTCGACATTGCCGCCGATGGAACGTATTGAGCCTGATGAACAGATACAAATTCGCCTGATGGCACTGGCCTCGTTAAACGACTTACCACAGGACCGAGAAACGTTGTTCTACTATAACGTGCGAGAAATTCCGCCACGCGCCAAAGAACAGAATGTAATGCAAATCGCCATGCAAAGCCGCCTGAAGCTATTCTGGCGGCCAAAAGCGATTGAGTTAAAAGAGGGGGAGATGATTCCTCTGCAAAAAGTAACGATTACCCGCACCGCCGCCGGTCTGACCCTGAATAACCCGACGCCTTATCATATTACCGTCGGTTATATCGGCACTAATGGCAAGACACTGATGCCCGGTGCGGACAGTATTATGGTGGCACCATTTACTTCTGCAACTCAACACCTAAGCAGCCTGCCCTCTACCTTCCAGTTAGGCTTTGTGGCGGACTACGGCGGGCTGGAGATGTTTAAAGTCGAATGTAATTCCATCCAATCCCTCTGCCAAAGCTCTCCTGCTAAGAAGGGGAAAATATGATTACGCTTTTTCGTTTACTGGCGATTCTTTGCCTGTTTTTTAACGTTTCAGCTTTTGCTGTTGATTGCTATCAGGATGGGTACAGAGGAACAACCCTCATAAATGGAGATTTACCAGCGTTCAAAATTCCAGAGAACGCGCAACCTGGGCAAAAAATTTGGGAGAGTGGAGATATTAATATCACGGTTTATTGTGACAATGCACCAGGATGGACAACAGACAATCCATCAGAAAATATCTATGCCTGGATCAAATTACCCCAAATAAATAGTGCCGACATGTTGAATAATCCATATTTAACCTTTGGCGTGACTTATAATGGTGTAGATTATGAAGGGATAAATGAAAGAATTGATACTCATGCATGCCTGGATAAATATGAGCAATACTATAATGGGTATTATTATGACCCTGTATGCAATGGCAGTACCCTTCAAAAAAATGTAACATTTAATGCCCATTTTCGCGTCTATGTAAAATTCAAAAGCCGCCCAGCAGGAGATCAGACGGTGAACTTTGGCATAGTCAACGTGCTACAATTCGATGGCGAAGGAGGGGCAAACATGTCCTCTAACGCGAAGAATTTACGCTATGTGATTACGGGATTAGATAATATTTCATTCCTTGACTGTAGTGTCGACGTCCGGATTTTTCCAGAAAGCCAGATAGTTAATTTCGGGCAAATTGCTGCAAACTCTATTGCTACTTATCGACCAAAAGCTGCATTTAGCGTATCTACTATAAAAGATGTTGCTGCCGATTGTACCGAGCAATTTGATGTTGCCACCAGCTTTTATACGACAGATACGTTACATGATGATACGCATCTGGAAATGGGTAATGGTTTGTTGATGCGTATTACTGATCAAAAAACACAAGAAGACATTAAGTTTAATCAGTACAAACGCTTCACCACATATATTCCAGGTCAGACTGGAGCGATGGTTACCCGTGATTACCAGGCTGAACTTTCACAAAAACCGGGGGAGACTCTCGTTTATGGGCCTTTCAAAAAAGATCTCATCGTAAAAATAAACTATAACTGAACAGCAAAATGCCGGGAACACCCCGGCATTTTCATATTTAGTATTTCACGTCATTAGCTGGCTTTACGCTCATGTGCCTGACGGTATGCCACCAGGTCTTCAATAGTCACGAGCGCCATATTGTGTTTATTGGCAAACTCAATGCACTCTGGTGCACGCGCCATCGTGCCATCGTCATTAGTCAGCTCACACAGCACACCAGCTGGTTTAAAGCCTGCCAGCGTCATCAGATCGATAGTCGCTTCAGTATGACCGCCACGCGTCAGTACACCACCTGCCTGCGCGCGAAGTGGGAAAACGTGGCCCGGACGATTCAGATCTGAAGGTTTTGCGCCATCGGCAATCGCTGCGCGAACGGTCGTAATACGGTCAGCGGCAGAAACACCGGTAGTCACACCTTCAGCTGCTTCAATGGTCACGGTAAAACCGGTGCCATAGGCGCTGGTGTTATTTTCTACCATCATTGGCAGATCGAGTTGTTTACGGCGATCGTCAGTAATGCACAGGCAAACAATACCACTCCCGTGGCGAATGGTCAGCGCCATCTGCTCAACGGTCATGGTTTCTGCCGGGAAGATCATATCGCCTTCGTTTTCACGGTCTTCATCATCAAGCACCATCACACCGCGTCCTTCACGCAGCGCAGCCAGTGCATTTTCAACACGTTCGAAAGGCGTACCAAAAGAGGAAAGTAGCGTCTGATTCATGGTAAAAAAACCTCACTAAAATTATGGTTACCAGAATCAGGGCAGTCTTAGGAGTGGCGGCATATAGCCAAAATAACGTGAGCGGGTCCATGCCCGACAGAATCGTTACTCTCTCCCATCCGGACTCTAACCGTCGGCCCCGGAATTACACCGGATCTGCTGTCCTTTGAGTTCGCACCCAAAGCGCTCGCGGGCTTTCAACTGAGTTGATTTACCGCCGGTGGGGAATTTCGCCCCGCCCTGAGAATAAGCGGATTCACTATAACGCTAATGATTAGCGCCAGCAACGCATAGCTTCACATAATTCTGGTTTATGACTTACCCTTATCGCACTACAATGGCACTCAACACCTATCAGTACAGGGAAACTACAATGATTGACCCGAAAAAAATTGAGCAAATCGCTCGCCAGGTTCACGAATCAATGCCTAAAGGAATCAGGGAGTTCGGGGAAGATGTGGAGAAAAAAATCCGCCAAACCCTACAAGCGCAGCTGACGCGTCTCGATCTGGTAAGCCGCGAAGAATTCGACGTTCAGACGCAAGTCCTGTTACGGACTCGTGAAAAACTGGCGTTACTGGAGCAGCGCATCAGCGAACTGGAAGCGCGCAATAATCCGATAGCAGAACTTCAATCTCCTCCGGCTATCCCGCCAGTTGATAAAGCAGAATAAAGCACCACAAAAACGGGCCAGACGGCCCGTAATATCAGTGTTCTAATTCAAGTTCTCTGGTTTGCATCATCTGTTGGCAATACCAGGCATAACGCGCGCAAAACCAGGTTCTATGTTCTTCATCCATGTTACCAGTAACGGCCAGAATATCGACCGGGCGACCTTCTGCGTGCATTCTGGCAAAACTACGCGCGAGAAAATCGAAATTATTTAAAGAATTAAGACTATGATCCATAAGCACATCCTCCGGTTATTGCATACCTTTTAAGGCCATATGCTTTTTCTGATTTCAGTATTCCCCAATCAGTGTAGTGCCTTTAAACATAACGTGCGTAAATATATTGTCCCCGATCACACTTTTTAGTGAAAAATAAAAAAACCATATTAAAAGACTTTCTCTTCCAGAACCTCTCTAACATGTGTTATTATTAACAAAGACAAATGTAAGCAAGGAAACTATTCCAAAGTAAATATTGCGTCACTAAATGGACATTGGAGTGACATATGATTTTATTCGCCGACTATAACACCCCTTATCTTTTCGCTATTTCCTTTGTACTCTTGATCGGCCTTTTAGAAATTTTTGCACTTATCTGCGGTCACATGCTCTCCGGTGCTCTTGATGCACATCTTGACCATTATGATTCCATAACCACAGGTCATATTAGCCAGGCACTTCATTATCTCAATATTGGAAGATTACCAGCTCTCGTCGTCCTCTGCTTACTCGCTGGTTTTTTTGGTCTTATTGGCATCCTGTTGCAACATGCCTGCGTTACGCTCTGGCAATCACCACTCCCCAACCTGTTCGTGGTTCCTGTCAGTTTACTGTTTACAATTATTGCAGTGCATTATACCGGTAAAGTCGTTGCACCCTGGATTCCACGCGACCATAGTTCAGCTATTACAGAAGAAGAATATGTTGGTAGCATGGCATTAATTACCGGCCATCAAGCCACTTCAGGTAACCCTTGCGAAGGAAAACTCACCGATCAATTTGGCCAAATACATTATTTGCTACTGGAGCCTGAAGAAGGAAAAACTTTCACTAAAGGAGACAAAGTGTTAATTATTTGCCGACTTTCTGCAACGCGATATTTGGCGGAAAATAATCCCTGGCCCCAGATATTGTGATTTATTAATCAAAAGGAAATTTAATAATGGATGATATCGTTAATTCTGTGCCCTCCTGGATGTTTACCGCGATTATCGCCGTATGCATTCTGTTTATTATTGGAATTATTTTCGCCAGGCTCTATCGTCGCGCTTCGGCAGAGCAAGCATTTGTTCGTACTGGTTTAAGTGGGCAAAAAGTGGTGATGAGCGGTGGCGCAATCGTGATGCCGATCTTTCATGAAATAATTCCCATCAATATGAATACCCTGAAGCTGGAAGTCAGCCGCTCAACCATTGATAGCCTGATTACGAAAGATCGTATGCGCGTCGATGTCGTGGTTGCTTTCTTTGTGCGGGTAAAACCTTCAGTAGAAGGCATCGCCACTGCGGCCCAGACGCTGGGGCAACGCACTCTATCACCAGAAGATTTACGTATGCTGGTCGAGGATAAATTCGTCGATGCCCTACGCGCCACCGCTGCGCAAATGACCATGCATGAGTTACAGGATACCCGCGAGAACTTCGTGCAGGGAGTACAAAATACCGTAGCTGAAGATCTGTCGAAAAATGGCCTGGAACTGGAAAGCGTTTCACTTACCAACTTTAACCAGACGTCGAAAGAACATTTCAATCCTAACAACGCCTTTGACGCCGAAGGTTTAACCAAGCTGACGCAGGAGACGGAGCGCCGTCGTCGCGAACGTAACGAAGTTGAACAGGATGTAGAAGTTGCGGTGCGTGAGAAAAACCGTGATGCGCTTTCGCGGAAGCTGGAGATTGAACAGCAAGAAGCGTTTATGACGCTTGAGCAGGAGCAGCAGGTTAAAACCCGTACCGCTGAGCAGAATGCGAAAATTGCGGCTTTTGAGGCCGAGCGTCGTCGGGAAGCAGAGCAGACGCGAATTCTGGCTGAACGACAGATTCAGGAAACGGAAATCGACCGCGAACAGGCCGTCCGTTCCAGAAAAGTTGAAGCTGAACGTGAAGTTCGCATTAAAGAGATCGAACAGCAGCAGGTCACCGAAATCGCCAACCAGACGAAATCGATCGCTATTGCCGCCAAATCGGAACAACAGTCCCAGGCAGAAGCGCGTGCTAACCTTGCACTCGCAGAAGCAGTAAGCGCCCAACAAAACGTAGAAACCACTCGCCAGACTGCCGAAGCCGATCGTGCTAAACAAGTGGCGTTGATCGCCGCAGCGCAGGATGCAGAAACCAAAGCGGTTGAACTGACCGTGCGGGCGAAAGCAGAAAAAGAAGCCGCAGAAATGCAGGCGGCGGCTATCGTTGAGTTAGCCGAAGCTACACGTAAAAAGGGTCTGGCGGAAGCAGAAGCACAACGTGCGCTGAACGATGCTATCAACGTACTTTCTGATGAACAAACCAGCCTTAAATTCAAACTGGCATTATTGCAGGCGCTGCCTGCGGTAATTGAGAAATCCGTGGAACCAATGAAGTCTATCGACGGCATCAAAATTATTCAGGTCGATGGGCTGAATCGTGGTGGCGCTACGGGTGATGCAAACACGGGTAATGTGGGGGGCGGAAACCTGGCAGAACAAGCGTTATCAGCCGCACTCTCTTACCGCACACAGGCACCGCTGATTGACTCCTTGCTCAATGAAATTGGCGTTTCAGGCGGCTCACTGGCGGCATTGACTTCATCCTTAAGCTCAACAACTCCCGTCGAAGAAAAAGCAGAGTAAACCCTCTTCTATGAATAATCCCTGGCCCAAAAAGCCGGGGATTTTTTATATCTGCGTTCCGCTAAAAGGTGCAAATGATCAGGCTGTTGCAGCATTTTGCGTGACTGCTCGGGGAAGGTAAAACTGCCTCTGGGAAAGCGTTGCGCGGGGTCCGGCGCTCATCAACAATCGGGGAGTCAGCAAGGGGCTGAAACGGGAAAGCCCCTCCCGAGGAAGGGGCCTTATAGAAGGAAAGGGTTATGATGAAGTTCGTCATCATACTGGTTGTGTTGTTACTGTTAAGTTTCCCGACTTACTAACAACTCATCAGAGGGGGGAGAAATCCTCCCTTACCCTTGTTCCTTTACTTTAGGTTGAAAAAACAACAGCGTCAATAGGCCTGCCTGCTACGAAGCGAGATCTGTGAACCGCTTTCCAGTTAGCCTTTTTTATCCAGTTGGATCTTCTTGATGATGTTGGTCGTCGAGCAACCGTCTTCAAAGTTGAGCACCAGCACTTCGCCACCGTTGGCCCAGACTTCTTTACTCCCGGCAATCTCTTCTGGTTTATAGTCGCCGCCTTTCACCAGCAGATCTGGCAAGATCCCGGCGATCAAGCGCTGCGGCGTGTCCTCTTCAAACGACACCACCCAGTCGACCGCTTCCAGTGCGCCCAGCACAATCATACGCTGTTCGAGCGGGTTAACGGGGCGGGAATCCCCTTTCAGCCGTTTGGTGGAGGCATCGCTGTTCACAGCGACAATCAAACGGTCACCCAGTTTACGGGCATTTGCCAGATAAGAGACGTGCCCAGCGTGCAGGATGTCAAAGACACCGTTGGTCATCACCACTTTTTCACCGCGTTTACGCGCTGCCGCTACAGCAAGCTTCAGTTCCTCTTCGGTCATCACACCAAAGCCGGTATCTGCACGTCCACGTACTGCATTTTCCAGCTCGATCGGCGAAACCGTGGATGTCCCCAGTTTGCCGACCACGACACCAGCCGCCGCATTGGCAAAGAAGCAGGCTTCTTCCAGCGAATTACCCGCTGCCAGCGTTGCCGCCAGGACGCCAATCACCGTGTCGCCCGCACCGGTAACGTCATACACTTCCTGCGCCTGGGTTGGCATATGCAGCGGCGCTTTACCCGGTTGCAGCAGCGACATACCCTGTTCGGAACGGGTCACTAACAGAGCCGAGAGTTCGTAATCGGCAATCAGTTTCATGCCGCGCTCAACAATCTCTTCTTCGGTCTTACATTTACCGACAACAGCTTCAAATTCCGAGAGATTCGGCGTTAACAGCGTAGCGCCGCGGTAGCGCTCAAAATCGGTACCTTTTGGATCAATCAGCACCGGAACACCCGCTTTACGCGCCAGTTGGATCATCTGCTGTACGCTTGCCAGCGCACCTTTGGCGTAGTCAGAAAGCACCAGCGCGCCAATCGAACTCAGTGCCTGATTAATCCGCTCGTGCAGCGGCTGCGGATCAACCCCTTCGAAACCTTCTTCGAAATCCAGACGGATCAGTTGTTGGTTGCGGGAAAGTACCCGTAATTTGGTGATGGTCGGATGCGTCGGTACAGAAACAAAGTCGCATTTGACGTTGACGTCGGCCAGAGATTTACTGAGCGCGCGCGCCGCATCGTCAATGCCCGT
>ENA-OPEU01000051-OPEU01000051.1-human-gut-metagenome-genome-assembly--contig:-NODE-51-length-17788-cov-1.711724_pt1 | contig 17788 bp, 14 predicted proteins | sample MGYA00241639_ERZ501541 | MGnify/ENA primary metagenome ERZ501541 (study PRJEB25962, sample SAMEA2042428) | human gut metagenome | biome: human gut; feature: human-associated habitat; material: faeces...
CAGCGGCATTGCTTGACAGACTGCTCTACTGTTGTGAGATTATACAACTGTCAAGAAACAGCTATCGGATGGAAAACAGGAAAACAATTTTTAGCAATCGGAGTGAAGATACGGACACTTTAAAAGAGTTAACAACTGTAAAGTAATATCCTGCTAAAAGTGGGATATATTAAATTACATAAAAATGAGGTGTGTAAATTTGCAAGGTACATATGCGGCTTCGGCCTGATTGATACTTTTTAAATTCTCTTCTAATTCCATTTTTATCATTTGCATACTTTTATTTATCTGCTTCTCTTGTGAGGCACTGTTTATAAAATCAGTTCCGGCAAGAGTGATAAATACTCCGGCAGTGACAATTGATAATTCGCGGAAATAATTTCCCAACTTCCAGTTTTGAAGTTTCTCTTTTAGATTTGTCTTTTTCATATTCTGCTTTTGTTTGTGGTTCGAGAAACAAAAGTAGATAATTTGTATTGTAAAGCAATGGAATGCTGGCAGAAAGGGAGAGGTAAAAACATAAAAAAAGTCTGTTGTGCTTTCGCACGGCAGACTTTCAATTCTCTCTAGAGTTCGTACTGAATTATTCAGCCTTAGTAGAGTCACAGCAAGCAGCTGTAGAGTCACAAGCAGCTGAATCTGCTACAACTTCTTCTACAACAGCAGCTTCTTCTACTACTGCAACTGAATCAGTTGCTTCTGCGTTGTTGTTAGCAGCTTTGTTTCCGCAAGATGCGAAAGAAACAGCTGCGAAGGCTACGAACAAAAATACTAATTTTTTCATTTTCTTTGCTTTTTAAATCTGTAATACTAATGTTGCTTTCTTAAAACGATGCAAAGGTATACACTTTTTTAATACGTTGTACCAAAAAGAACAACTTTTTTTCTAATTTTTTATGTTATACAACCTATTTTGCTGATTAGTAGCATGTTTTACAACATATTTATTCTTCGGTAATACTGTTATATAAGAATCGCTTGATGCTTTTTTTGGGAGTTTTTTCGAACTCTGTGGGATAAAGTTGTATTTTACTCACTTGTTCATAGTTTCCTACCAGTTTATTCAGATTCTTCAAGTTTTCATCCATTACTGTTTTTAGGTTTTCGGGGGTATTGAGTCCCAGACTGTCCAGACTTTCATAATCAGGATATACTAAAGCTACCAGTTTCTTGTTGCGCTCTATGATTAAACTTTCTAGAACGAATGGCATATTATTTAGCTTGGATTCTATCTCTTCAGGAAAAATATTCTGTCCATTAGAACTCAAGATCATGGTTTTACTACGGCCTCTTATATAAATGAATCCGTTAGCATCTATTGTACCTAAATCGCCTGTTTTCAACCAACCATCTTCAGTAAATACCTCACGGGTAGCTTCTTCATTCTTATAATAACCTTTCATTACGTTTTCACCACATACCTGTATTTCTCCGGTTATGTTAAAAGGATCATCCGAGTCGATACGGACTTTCATGATATCCAGTATCTTTCCGGCAGAACCAGGTATAAATTCATTCCATGGAGCATAACTGATCAGTGGGGCGCATTCGGTCATGCCGTAACCGATGGTGAACGGAAATTTTATTTTGTGGAAAAAATCGGTGACTTCCGGATTCATGGCAGCTCCACCGATAATGACTTCTTTAAAACGTCCGCCTAATGCGTCAATCAGTTTTTTGCGAATCTGTGCATAAATCTGGTTGTCTAGTAAAGGTATGTTAAGCGCCCATTTCATGCTGCGTTTGTTGATGAGCGGCTGAATTACATTCTTATAAATTTTTTCTATAACTAATGGTACTGTAATAATAAGGTTGGGTTTTACTTCCTCAAAAGCTTTCATCAATATTTTGGGAGAAGGTGTCTTGCCTAATAAGGTGACATGTGTGCCGACAGCAGTAGCGGTTAGAAAATCAAAAGCACATCCGTATGCATGGGCCAAGGGAAGGAAGGAAAGTACCTTTTCTCCTTTCTTTAAAAGTTCTGTACGGATACCGAAGGTAACGTTTCCTGCCAGATTATTGCCCGTAATCATTACTCCCTTACTGAATCCGGTAGTTCCTGAGGTATAATTCAGTAACATGACCTTCTCATTGGAGAGTTCTGTATAATTGATATTTTCCTTATAGAAGCCTTTGGGGAAATTCTTTTTCATTGCTGCATCCATATTTTTCATGAATTTTTGGACAGTTTCACCGTCACGTTGATGCAGGCATCTGAAATCTGTTAGAGAAAATACAGCGCGTAATCCACTTAATGCTTCTTCTTCCAAATTTTCCCAAATATTATCGCTGGTAAACAGGAATGTGGATTCGGAATGATTTACAATATGATGGACATCATTCGGCTTGAAGTCTTGTAGAATAGGAACTACAATAGCTCCGTATGTAACAGTTGCCAAATAAGCGATACACCAACGGGAAGTATTCTTACCTATAATAGATATTTTATCACCACGGCGCAGGCTGCAATATTGGAATAACAAGTGTATCTTAGCTATTTCTTCCGCTACTTGTCCGTATGTAAACGTGGTATCTTCACCATAATCTGTGTAACAGGGAAGATCCCAGTTTTCTTTGAAGCTATTCTCATATAGCTTGATAAAGTTTTCTTTTATCATTGCACAATTTTTGATGTAATGTGCAAAAATAAGCATAATTATTGGTATTCTAAAAAATTTAAGCAGAATAATATGTACCTTTGCTCGCTAATTAGATAAAAAGGTATGATTGATACGACAATTTTCCAGGATAAAACGGCTGTTTATTATACATTAGGCTGCAAATTAAACTTTTCAGAAACTTCAACCATCGGTAAAACACTGAAAGAAGCAGGTATACGTACAGCACGTAAGGGTGAGAAAGCTGATATTTGTGTTATTAATACTTGCTCTGTAACCGAGGTTGCGGATAAGAAATGCCGTCAGGCCATCCATCGTTTGGTTAAACAGCATCCGGGTGCCTATGTAGTAGTGACGGGATGTTATGCCCAGTTAAAACCTGACCAGGTGGCTAATATAGAAGGGGTGGATGTTGTTTTAGGAGCTGAACAAAAGGGAGAGTTGATGAATTATCTCGGAAATTTGGAAAAGCATCCTCAAGGTGAGGCGATTACGACAGCTGCAAAAGACATACGTAGTTTTTCACCTTCGTGTTCTAGGGGTGACCGCACTCGTTATTTTCTGAAAGTGCAGGATGGTTGCGATTATTTCTGTTCTTATTGTACAATTCCGTTTGCTCGTGGGCGTAGCCGGAACGGACGTATTGAAGAGATTGTGGTTTCCTTTTTGCCAGCTGAAGGAGGGAAGGAAATTGTAATTACCGGGGTGAATATTGGAGACTTCGGGAAGACAACCGGTGAAAGTTTCTTTGATCTGGTAAAGACTTTAGATCAGGTGGCAGGGATTGAACGTTATCGTATCTCGTCTATTGAACCCAACTTGCTGACGGATGAGATAATAGAATATGTGTCACGTTCACGTGCATTCATGCCGCATTTTCATATTCCTTTGCAGTCGGGCAGCGATGATGTGTTGAAATTGATGAGACGTCGATATGATACTGCATTGTTTGCTTCCAAGATACGCAAAATTAAGGAAATCATGCCGGATGCGTTTATTGGCGTGGATGTAATTGTGGGAACACGTGGTGAAACAGAGGAATATTTTGAAGATGCTTATCGTTTTATTGAAGGGCTTGATGTGACGCAGTTACATGTTTTCAGTTATTCGGAACGTCCCGGTACGCAGGCCTTGAAAATAGAGTATGTGGTGAGTCCTGAGGAGAAGCATCGCCGTAGCCAGAGATTGTTGGCTTTATCTGATGCGAAGACAAAGGCGTTCTATACCTCTCATATAGGAAGGGAAGCTTGGGTATTAATGGAAAAATCTAAGGCTGGAACTCCTATGCATGGATTTACTGATAATTACATCCGGGTGGAGATGGATCACGATGATCAATTGGATAATCAGTTGATTCGTGTAAGAATGGGAGGCTTTAATGAAGAGGGTACAGCGTTGAAGGGTGTTTTAGTCTGAATTATTCCATACATTTGGTATTAGTCTGAAAAGAAATGAAAAGGGTGTCTGTTGTTATATTGAATTGGAATGGGGTGGATATGCTCCGTAAGTTTATACCTTCTGTTATGGATAATTCAGTAGGAGAGGGGATTGAAATATGTGTGGCTGATAATGCGTCCTCTGATGGGTCGCTTGAAATGCTTCGTTCTGAATTTCCTGTAGTCCGTTTGATTGAGCTGGATCAGAATTATGGTTTTGCCGAAGGATATAACCGGGCTTTGGAGCAAGTTGATGCAGAATATGTAGTTTTACTGAATAGTGATGTGGAGGTTACTCCGCATTGGTTGGAACCTTTGCTGGATTATATGGACACCCATTCCGGAACAGTTGCCTGCCAACCTAAATTATTAAGTTGGCATAATAAGGAATATTTTGAATATGCCGGAGCGTCGGGGGGATTTATCGACCGGTATGGATATCCTTTTTGCAGAGGACGTATTTTTGATGTTGTTGAGAAGGATTGCGGACAATATGATACGGTAACGGAGGTGATGTGGGTTACGGGAGCTGCTCTTTTTATCCGGGTTGGCTGATTATCGTGAAGTTGGAGGTTTGGATGGTCATTTTTTTGCCCACATGGAAGAAATTGACCTGTGCTGGCGTTTGCGCAGTAGGGGAAAAAAGCTTGTCTGTATTCCGCAAAGTGTGGTATATCATGTAGGAGGGGCTACGTTGAAAAAAGAGAATCCGAGAAAGACTTTTTTGAATTTCAGAAATAATCTGTTGATGCTTTATAAGAATTTGCCGGATAAGGAATTGGAACATGTACTTTTTATACGTGGTATACTGGATAGAGTGGCTGCCCTTGTTTTTTATCTGAAAAAGGATAGAGCGAATGCGCGTGCTGTAATGCAGGCGCGGAGAGAATTTGAGGATATAAGATATTCTTTTGCCGCTTCTCGTATAGAAAATATGATGAAGTCTACAGATGAGATAATTCCGGAACGGACTCATTTTAGCATTGTTATGAAATATTATTTGTTGGGCAAAAAACATTTTTCCCAGTTGAAACTTTTTTAAATTGCTTCTCTTTATATTTCTTTTTATAGCATTATTCCTGTATCTTTGTTTGATGAAATTTGATCAAAAAAGAAAAGGAGCTGTAAAATGAATGTTCATGAGGTAAAATCTATTGAAACAAAGTCTATTCTGTCACGTTTGAAAAGTAAAGATAATTATTGGGGAATTGCTTATAACATGAACTTGTATAGAGGGTGCCAACATGGTTGCATTTATTGTGATACACGTAGTTCTTGCTATGGTGTTGGTGATATTTCTCATATCTCTGTAAAGAAGAATGCTTTGGAATTACTGGATCATGAACTGGGAACGAAACGTGGAAAAGCAACCATTGGCACAGGTTCAATGAATGATCCTTATATGCCGTTGGAAAAACAGATGAAGCTGACTGGAGGTGCGTTGGAAATTATTGCCAAACATCGTTTTCCTGTTCATGTGATAACAAAGAGTAGTCTTGTGACTCGTGATGCCGATGTATTGCAGGATATAGGGCGCACTTATGCTGCCGTTAGTTTTACTATCACTACAGCGGATGACGAGATGGCGCGCAAACTGGAGCCTAATGCACCGGCATCTTCCGAGCGTTTTAAGGCGATGAAGATATTGTCCGATCGGGGTATATATACAGGAGTGGCATTGATGCCTGTTTTGCCTTTTATAAACGATTCTATAGAAGATATTGAGGAAATAGTAGAGAAGGCTGCCGAAGCAGGAGCGTCCTATGTGCTTCCTTTGTTCGGGGTAACTTTAAGACGGGGCTCCCGTGATTATTTTTATGATAGGGTAGAGCGGATTTTTCCAAAGATGGCCAAGCGATATCAAACTTATTTTGAAGACCGTTCTGAATGCATTTCTCCTAATGCTCCCTATTTGAATGAGGTTTTTTATCGCAGAATAGAAACATTAGGAATCAGTGCTACCATGAAATTTTATCATTCTGAAGGAAGAAAACAACTTTCTTTATTTTAATAAGTAGGGTCATGAACATGGTCTGTATATTCATTATTATTGGTTTGTGTTGTTATTTGCACGATAGCATATTTACGTTTTTAAGAGGAGGGCATGTAATAGGGTGAACTTAATTAAATGACTGGATGTTTGTCAGATAATTTTTTTCATCGTGTATAATGTACTTCTACTCCAACATTTCTGCAATCACTGCCCATAGGCGGATTTTCTTTTGACAACCGGATGATTATTTCCTGAATAGTTGGAAAATCATTAAACAGTCTTTGCCCTATGCGTTCACAGACATGCTCTAAAAGTTTGGATGGAGTTTTCATCTCTTTTTTGATGACTGCATATATATCAGCATAACTTACGGTGCCTTTCAGTTCGTCAGTTTGTGCTGCATGGGTGAAATCGGTTCTTAGTCTTAAATCAATTATAAAATTAGCTCCTACTATTGTTTCTTGTGGATCGACTCCGTGGTGAGCGAAAAACCTGGCACCTTCCAGATAAATATACATAGATGTTGCTTTCATATTTTTTCAGTTTGAGAAACAAAAGTAGAACTTTCGCTTCATATCTCAAAATTAAAAATCATTGTTCTTGTTTTCTTTTTTATCTGTTTTATTGGTCTATTTTATAGTATTAACACGAAATAAAGTTGATGGCATGGGTGTTTTCATTAATTTTGCATAATATGGAAAGAAGAATTCGTAAATTAATAAGGGTAAGTGCCATTACAGTGGGAGCCTTGCTGTTTACTGGGTTTGTGGTAGTGGCTTTTGTGATTAACTATGTATTTACACCAGATAAATTAACTCCGATAGTGTTGAATGTTGCTAATCGTTCATTGGATGCTGATTTGAAGGTAGAAAGTGTAGAATTGACTTTCTTTTCTACCTTTCCTCAATTTGGGTTAAAAGTTGACGAAGGTTTCTTGGTTTCTAAAGTATTGAATGATAGTCTTCCACAAAAGACCGATTCTTTATTGGCATTTAAAGAATGTGTGTTGATAGTGAATCCTTTGGATTATTTTTTGAAAAATAAGATCAGTGTCTATAATTTGTCTTTAAAAAATGTTGCTGTTTATGCTTATCGAAATAAAACAGGTAAGGCGAATTGGGAGATAGTGAAAACTTCCTCGGATACATTGGCTGTGGAAAAAGATACAATTTCACAAAATAAATTTGATAGCGAGATAGATATCCGTCAGGTTGAGTTAGAACATGCCAATTTGATTTTTGATGATCGTAATACAGAGGTTTATTCACGTATAGATGATGTTGATTTGCGCCTAAAGCTGGCGTTGACAAAAGGAATTTCTTCATTGGGAGTAGAATTTGAAAATAAAAATATTCTTTTTTGGCAGCAAGGTGAATTATTGATTAATAAGGTAGCGGCTTCCTTGCAGACTGATATTGAGATAGACAGGTCTACGGCATTGTGGACATTGAAAAATGCAGGATTGACTATAAATGGTATCCGGCTGGATGTAAACGGTGAATTAAAACGTGATACAGTTACCAAGATGGTGGGTGTGAACTTGAAATATGGACTACATGCACCTTCCATGGAAACAGTCATGAATATGATTCCCGAGGCTTATGTGAAACGTGGACAAATTTCGGCAAAAGGTGAGGTTAAGGTTGATGGAACATTGGAAGGTAATTATGGAAACAAACAGCTTCCGGCGGTATCATTGAATATAAAGATTAATGATGCATCCGCCCGATATGAAGGACTTCCTTATGGTATTGATAATTTTACGGCTGATTTTGAATCGTATATTGATTTGATGCGTCGCAATCCTTCATTTTTGAACTTGAAAATTCTTCATTTTGAGGGAGCACATACCAAGATTCTAGCAGATGCCAAAGTGGAGGATTTATTGGTAGATCCACTTATAACACTTCATACTGAATCTACAGTTGACTTGGATGCTTTAGCTAAAACTTTCCCTTTGCAGGAAAATGTAACCATCCGTGGTAAATTAGATGCGGGTTTAAATTTAAAATGTCGTCTTTCTTCTTTGAAAAAGCAGGATATTGGACGTATCAGGTTAGGGGGAAGATTGGCTTTAAAGGATTTTGAGTTAAAAGACACTGCTAAAGATTTTAATTTTTTAGGTAATGCCGATTTAAAATTCAGTGATAGTGAAACTTTGCAGGCCGAATTGGATATCAGAGAAATAATATTGAATAGTAGGAAATTTGTTTCAGAGATAGATCGGATGAAAGCGAAGGTTGTTTCAACCAATCCTCAAGATACCACAAAGATTGTCACTTTGCAATGTGAATTGGAAATGAATAAATTGCGTGCGAATATAGGAGATTCGCTTAAAATATATAGTGGCAAGACTGCTGGAACTGGCGAACTTGCTCCGAAGGAACAAAATTCGGCGATGCCGATGATTAGCTTTTCCATGCGTACGGATTCTCTTTTCTTTAATGCCAATGAAACGAAGTTGGCGTTAGGCGTGGCAGGTATTAAGGCGAAATTGGAAAAGAAAAATGATTCGTTATGGATACCTCGGGGGATTGTTGGTTTTGATAGGTTGTTGGTACATACTCCTGAATTTGGTTTACCTTTACGAGTACGTAAGACAGCTGTAACAGTAGATGGTCCGAAAATAACATTAAGAAATGCCTCTTTGAAAATAGGGCATTCAGATATGGTTGCTACCGGTGAGGTAATGGGATTATATCGTGCGATGACTAAAAATGAAACTTTAAAAGCGCGTTTAGCAATCTCTTCTGAGATGATTGATTGTAATCAATTGATAAATTCATTCTCTTTATCTGAAGATTCAGTATCTGTGGCGGTGACAGACACAGTGTCTCCAACAGAAATGAAGCTGTTTGTGTTACCGGGTAATTTGGATTTTGAATTACAGACAGATTTGAAAAAAGTAGTGTTTGAAAAGGTGGAATTTGAAGATGTGTGTGGAAAGGTAGATTTGAAAAATCGTACATTATATTTAAGAAATTTGGAAATGCGTGCATTGGATGCTGATATGAAGGCGGTTATGGTATATCGTGCGGATTCAGTCAGAGGAGGATATACAGGCTTTGACTTTAAAATTAGGGATATAAATATAGCTAAGCTGGTAGATTTTATACCTTCAATGGATACCATTGTACCTATGCTGAGATCTTTTGAAGGAAGGGTTCAGTTTGATGTGGCTGCAGAGGCACGTCTGGATTCAAATATGAATATTCGTATACCTACTTTGCGTTCGGCCATGTATATAAAAGGGGACAGTTTGGTGTTGATGGATGGTGAGACCTTTGCCGAAATTTCAAAGATGTTGATGTTTAAAAATAAAAAGAAGAATGTATTTGATAGTATTTCGGTTAATGTAGTTGTTAATGACGGTAGTGTTCTTGTTTATCCATTTCAAGTGTCTATAGATCGTTATAAAGCTGCCATAGGGGGAGAGCAAGGACTGGATATGAATTTTAAATATCATATATCCATTTTGAAATCGCCTTTGCCTTTTAAGGCTGGAGTGAATATTTCCGGTAATCTGGATAAGATGAAAATACGTGTAGGTAAAGCCAAATATAAAGATGATGTGACTCCTGCTGCCATTCATAAAGTAGATAGTACGCGTATGGATTTAGGAAGGCGTATTGTGGAACGGTTTCATCGTATTGTAGGGGTAAGATAGAAAAGGGATTTATTTTGTTTATATAAAAAAGCTCCTTCACGAAAGTCATGAAGGAGCTTTTCCTTTGTGTTGTTACATTATATAATAAACCATTATCCACATCTCGATGTGCCACAAGTCTTGCAGATCAAGCATCCTTCTTGATATACGAGAGTTTCATTTCCGCAATTGGGACATTTTTGTCCTTCGGCACTAGTACCATCTGTTACATATTTTTTCAGTGCTCGTTCTACACCATTTTTCCATGTGTTAATGTTTTCACTGTCAAGTTGCAGAGAATCTACCAGTTTGATAACACGATCAATAGGCATTCTCCAACGAAGTACACCCGAAATCAATTTAGCATAGTTCCAATATTCTTTGTTGAACTTTTCAGACAAACCTTCAATGGTTGTTTTGTATCCACGTTTGTTTTCAAACTGGAAATCATATCGTTTGTTGCCTTCTTCATCAATGTTTTTGATGATGCGTCCGGTAGTGACCGATTTGGGCAATGAAATACCTTCTTCATCATCTTGCAGACCGGTAAAGATTTCGTATGGATGTCCATCCAACAAGCCTACAAATGCAACCCATTTTTCTTTGTTGTTTTGGAAACGTACTACTTCCGCTTCCAGTACTTTGGGGCGCACTTCTACTACCGTAGGTGGTTTGCAAGGGGGAAGTTCTTCTTTTTTGTCTTTCTTGTCCTTTTTGGTAGAAAGTAAAACTCCGGAGCGGGAGCCATCACGATAAACGGTACATCCTTTGCATCCTGAACGCCATGCCTCTACATACAAGCGGTTTACCAATGCTTCATCTACGTCATTGGGCAAATTGATAGTTACGCTGATTGAATGGTCAACCCATTTTTGGATGCGTCCTTGCATTTTTACTTTCATCAGCCAGTCTACATCATTTGATGTGGCTTTATAATAAGGTGACTTTTCTACCAATTTGTCAATTTCTTCTTGTGTATAACGCTTGGTGGGATCGTAACCGTTTACTGTCATCCATTCCACAAATTTATGGTGGAATACAATATATTCCTCAAATGCATCTCCTGTTTCATCTACAAAATCTACGTGTGTCTGAGGATCATTCGGATTGACTTTTCTTCTACGTTTATACACCGGCATAAACACCGGCTCTATGCCGGAAGTAGTTTGGGTCATTAGGCTGGTAGTTCCGGTGGGAGCTATGGTCAGGCAGGCGATATTACGTCGTCCGTATTTTTTCATCTCCTCATATAATTCTGGATCAGCTTCTTTTAAGCGGTTGATGAACGGATTGTTTTTTTCTCGTTCACTGTCATAGATAGCGAATGCTCCACGTTCTTTTGCCATGTTAACAGATGAACGATAGGCTTCCAGAGCGATTGTTTTATGTACTTGTTCAGAAAACTCTGTTGCTTCTTCTGTTCCGTAGCGTAACCCCATAGCGGCAAGCATATCCCCTTCAGCTGTGATACCTACGCCTGTACGTCTTCCCTGTCCGCTCTTTTTATAAATTTTTTCCCATAAATGTTTCTCTGCTTCTTTTACTTCCTCACTTTCGGGATCGGAATCGATTTTAGCTATGATTTTCTCGATTTTTTCCAATTCCAAGTCAATGATGTCATCCATAATGCGCTGGGCCAATGCCACATGCTTTTTGAATAAGTCGAAATCAAAGTAAGCCTCCTTTGTATAAGGGTTTACTACGTATGAGTATAAGTTGATAGCTAATAAGCGACAAGAATCGTAGGGACACAGGGGTATTTCACCACAAGGATTGGTAGAAACAGTACGATATCCTAAATCGGCATAACAGTCTGGTACGGATTCACGGATGATGGTGTCCCAAAATAATACACCGGGTTCAGCAGACTTCCATGCGTTATGGACAATCTTTTTCCATAACGCAGATGCATCAATGTCTTTCGTGAAAACAGGTTGATCGGAATCTACCGGATATTGTTGTTTGTAAGGAGTGCCATTTACAGCTGCCTGCATAAATGCATCATCTAGTTTCACGGATACATTAGCACCGGTTACTTTGCCTTCGGTCATTTTGGCATCAATAAATGCTTCTGAATCTGGATGCTTGATGGATACGCTTAACATTAAAGCACCACGACGTCCGTCTTGCGCTACTTCACGTGTTGAATTGGAATAACGTTCCATGAAAGGCACCAGTCCGGTGGAAGTCAGTGCTGAATTTTTAACCGGAGAACCTTTTGGTCGTATATGAGATAAATCATGTCCTACGCCACCACGACGTTTCATTAATTGTACTTGTTCTTCATCAATGCGGATTATACCTCCGTATGAGTCGGCTGCTCCATCAATTCCAATGACAAAGCAGTTTGATAAGGAAGCCACTTGAAAGTCGTTCCCGATACCTGTCATAGGGCTACCTTGCGGAACAATGTATTTAAAGTGATCCAATAATTCGTAAAGCTGCTGTGCGTTTAACCCGTTCTTATATTTAGCTTCAATGCGGGCTACTTCATTTGCAATGCGCCAATGCATATCTTCGGGAGACTTTTCGAAAATGTTCCCGAAAGAATCTTTTACTGCATATTTGTTTACCCAAACCCTTGCAGCAAGTTCATCACCTTTGAAGTATTGTAAAGATGCTTCAAAAGCTTCGTCATAGGTGTACGTTTGTCTTTCCACTTTTATTTTTAGATTTACTGTAATATCAATAAGTTGTTTTAGTGTAGAAGTTACAACTCATTATAATAAAAGTTTCGGCAAAGCTATATATGTTTTTTCAATTAACAAAATAAAAAGCAGATAAGTTTTCAATAAATTGAAAGTTATCCAAGAATATTTGTTAATTTATTGATTATCAAAAGATATATATGCTTGCTTATTTGTAGAAGTTTTCTGTTTTGAAAATTTTGATGGAGGGGATGAGTGATTGACTAGTTGAAAAGGCCAGATTCTTAGCATATAATATTTTGCAAAAAATGCATTATTACTCTTTTCTTTTTTTATCTTTGCAAGAAAAATATATATGGAATCGATAAATAATAGACGGACGATCCGTAAATATAAGCAGGAAGATATTTCTGCTTCTTTGTTAAATGATTTGCTTGAAACCTCTTTCCGGGCTTCTACAGTCGGGAACATGCAGGTTTATAGTGTGATTGTGACGCGTGATGCAGAGCGTAAAGCCAAACTGGCACCTGCCCATTTTAATCAACCGATGGTAACAGGTGCTCCGGTTGTACTGACTTTTTGTGCGGATTTTAACCGTTTTAGTAAATGGTGCAGAGAGCGTAAGGCGGTACCGGGTTATGACAATCCCATTTCTTTTTTGAATGCTGCTACGGATGCATTGCTTGTGACTCAGAACTTTTGTACATTGGCTGAGGAAAATGGATTAGGTATTTGTTTTTTGGGAACAACGATTTATAATCCTGATCAGATTATTGATATCCTTCAGTTGCCGGAATTGGTTATGCCGGTGGCTACTATTACAGTAGGATATCCGGATGAATGCCCTCCACAAGTCGATCGTCTTCCTATAGAGGGTATTTTGCATGAAGAATTGTATCATGATTATACCAAAGAGGATATTGATCGTATTTATAGATATAAAGAGTCACTTCCGGAAAATCATCAGTTTATTAAAGAAAATCATAAGGAAACACTGGCTCAGGTATTTACTGAGGTCAGATACAAGAAGTCGGATAATGAATGTATGTCTGTAACTTTGAAAGAAACCTTGAAGAAACAGGGTTTTGAGAAGTGAATTGCCGGGAACTATCAATCTTAAAACAGAGGTGCGCAGAGGGAAATAAAGAAAATGCCCTTTGCGCACCTCTGTGGTTTTATTCTATTTCCTTTTGAGAGAAGCTTCAATTTCCTCAATATCCGCTTTAAATGCTTTGTCAACCTCTACTTGGTCTTTTACTATTTTGCAAGCGTGCAATACGGTTGCATGATCTTTATTACCTATTAATTGACCAATTTTGGAAGAAGAGGAGTCTGTATGTTTTTTGGCCAGATACATAGCTACCTGACGTACTTGTACCACTTCTCTTTTTCTTGTTTTAGTATGGATGGCAGATTCTTCTATCTCGTAATGGCTGCATACTTTCTGTATGATATCTTCTACTGTGACAGGCTTGCTCTCACAACAGCGTACAGCTTTTCGTACAATTCTTTCAGCCAAATCCAAATCAACATCACGCTTGAAAATAATGGATTGTGCCAAAAGTGAATTAATGATGCCCTCTAATTCACGTACACTTTCATTTACGTTTTCAGCAATATAATTAATTACTGTTTCCGGTATATTCAAACCGTCACGACGTATTTTATTACGTAAGATATTCTTTCTCAATTCTACGTCCGGCTTTTCCAATTCGGCCACTAAGCCCCATTTAAAGCGGGTCAGAAGGCGTTCTTCCATACCTTGTAGCATTACCGGCGCACGGTCAGAAGTCAGAATAAGTTGCTTACCGTTCTGGTGCAGATGGTTAAAGATGTGGAAGAATGTGTTCTGGGTTTTGGTTACTCCGGCGAATTCTTGAATATCATCAATAATCAAAACGTCTATGGTTTGATAAAAACTAATGAAATCATTGAAATGATTGGTACGAACAGAGTCAGTGTATTGCACCTGAAACAGATGTGCTGATACGTACAATACTCTTTTTTCAGGATATAATTCCTTGATGCGGGTACCAATAGCATTAGTCAAGTGAGTTTTGCCCACACCGGATGGTCCATACAAAAACAAAGGGTTGAATGTTTTTGCCGGATTTTTAGCTACAGTTTCTCCTACTGTACGTGAGAACTCATTACTATTTCCTTTTATGAAATTCTCAAAATTGTAATTTGGATTCAAATGTGGGTCTAAATCCTGCGGAGCTGGTGCCTGCATTGGATTAGGTGCCTTGTTACCATCTCGTATAACTGTTTGTGTGGGTAGTGCTGAAGAGCGTTTGCTTCCCTCCATGTTAACAGTTATATGGTTGGTCTTATCGGTCAAGATACAATACATAAGCTGCGTTCCTTCCCCAATTTCTTTATATAGGGCAGCGCGCAGCAAGTCCACAAACTTTTCTTCTAGAAATTCATAGAAGAATGGGCTGGGGACGCCAATTGTCAGTGCCTTGTCCTCATATTTAAGCGGTACGATAGGCTCAAACCACGTTTTAAAGGTCGTTTCTGGTACGTTGTCTCTGATAAGGTTCAGGCAACGACCCCATAAAACGACGTGATCGTTTTCAATCATATGAAACATTTATTATAAAAAGCGAAACTTCTACAATGCAAATTTCGAAATGAATTTCTGAAAAAACAAATCGCTTTTTTCTTGCTTTTTATTTTTAAAGAGTAATATCTTTAGTTTCAGTTACTTATAAAAACCTCTATCTAAAGGCTTTTGAAAGATTCTTGTTGTTTGATAATTGACTGATTCTTAGCTGACTAACAGTCAAAATAGGCTTTTATTTATTTTAAATGAAATAAGTCTACATGGTATTTCTTCCCTATTTGCAGTCATTTACTGAAAATAAGTGGAAAAATGGTTGAGTAGACTTATTTAGAATATTTTTAAATTAGCAAATATGTTACTTATCTTTCTTGCCAAACAAAGAGAAATGTACATAACGTTTAGGATGCGCTTTCAAATCCTCCAATAAGGTTGCAGCGTTTGCTGTCGTTGCACTCAAATTTTGGTAGAAAGTAGGATCATTGAATAGCAATCCGATACTGTTGTCCTTGCGATTGAGTTTTTCTGTCAGCATTTGTACATTATATAAAGTGGAGTCTATTTTATTGAACGTTGAAGCATAATCAATACCTTTCAAATTGTCGCTGATAGCAATGAAGTTATCAGCAATTGTGTTTAATTTTCCAGTAAGTTGCGGAAGATCCTTTTGCATTAACATGTTTAATTGACGTGTTGTCACATCCAGATTGGCTGTCAGTTTTTCTGCGTTGTGCAAGGTTGCACTCAATGCAGGATCAGCTAATATTTTATTTAATGAATATAGGATAGAATCCATTTTGGGTAACATCTGCTCTATTTGAGGAACTAGCTTTTCTTCAGCGGCTCCCATGAGCCCCGCATTCGTTTTGCCGGGCAGGGTATCTCCCGGTTGATAGTATTCTGTAGAATTAAAGTTAAGGAGTAAGTTCATCTTTACCGTTCCCAGCATTTCTGTAACCAGTTCTCCTGTACTTCCTTTGGGGATACGCATTTCCTTGTCCACTTCCACTTCTACTGTGACATGTCCCGGTTTTGCATAGTTGTAATTGATATTTCTTACTGTACCTACTTTATAACCATTGGCAAAGACGGGGCTTGATCCGGCTAATCCGTTTATATTTGTATATTCTACATAATAGTAATTGGCAGATTGGAACATATTTATTCCTTTCAGGTAGTTGATACCAAAGATCAGCATAGCCAATGCAGCGATGCCTATTAATCCTATTTTTACCTCTTTCGTCATTTCAATTATACCTTTTATATTATCTATTCTTTTTAAATTCTTTGATGGCTTCGTTCACATTCATTTTCTCTCCGTTTTTGAAAGCGATAATGAAAGCGTCCTTAAATTTAGGAGTAATATTACGTTTCATGCGTAGTATTTTATTATAATCCGTATTTTCTCCGTAAGTATATTTATAAAGTCCTTTTTCGCGGTAATAGCTAACAGGTGATACACCTTTCAGTTGTTTACTTCCTTTGGGCAATATTTTGTTTGATACCAATATTTGTATTTTAAATACAGGCTTGGCAGATGTTCGGGCTTGGTCGCCTGTGATCTTTTTTTGTGTGGCAGGCACAGGCTTTTTGGTAATCTTGTCCGGTTCCGTTGCAGTGTCCGGTTCCGCAGTTTGTATTTCTATTCTTGATTCTTTCGGTTTGTTTTCTGGTTCCGGTAATTCTTGTTCTTGTACTCTGCTGCGGCCGATGGGGGCGTCATGTTCGCGCTTGTAATTGAGGAATGCTTTATAAATGCTGTTAGATAACGCCGTAGTGCCTGCATCGGATAAAAGATATTGTTCTTCATCCGGTGTTGAGATATAGCCTAATTCAACCAAAACACTAGGCATGGAAGTGGCACGTAGAACTAGGAATCCGGCTTGATGTACTCCTTTGTCTATTCGTTTGGCTGTATTCTTGAATTGTTTTTGGATAAGAGTGGCTAATTTTACACTCTTCTCCATATTTTTGTCTTGTACAAATTCAAAAATAATATAGCTTTCAGAAGAATTTGGATTGAATCCGGCATAACGTTGTTCATAATTATCCTCTATCAAAATAACCGAGTTCTCTTTTTTAGCAACTTCTAAATTTTCTTCAGTACGGTGGAGTCCTAACGTATAAGTCTCTGCTCCCCGTACAGTTCTGCCACGGGCTATGGAATTAGTATGTATAGAGATGAATAAATCGGCCTTGGCATTATTGGCTATTTGTGCACGACGATCCAAAGGGATAAAGACATCTGTTTTCCGGGTATATATTACCTTTACGTCATTACAGTTATTTCGGATCAGTTGTCCTACTTTTAAAGCTACGTTCAGATTGATGTTTTTTTCTTTTCCACGTCTGCCGATAGCACCGGGATCATGTCCGCCATGACCGGGATCAATGACGACAAAGTCCTTTCCCTTTGCCGCCAGGCAGAAACAGGGAAAGACCAGCCACAGGCTACACAACAGGAATATTATTTTAAGTCTATCGGTTTTCATATCAATTAAGTTGCAAATGTAGCGATTTTTAGTGAAAACTCGGCTTTTGTCTTTAAGTTTTGCGTTTTTTATTCGAAACTTGCCACAAAACCCGAAAAATAGACGAGTGTTTGGACTAAATTCTTTTATTTTGTATTCTAAAATAAATATTGAAAGATGGACTTGTTTAAGTTTATGAAGAATTGGACGTTACCTCTAGCGATGCTTGCAGGAGTTATCGGTTATTTTGTTTTTGCCAACTTCACTTTTCTGGAGCCGACAAAGCCATTTATGAATGGGTTGATTTCTTTTTTAACTCCTTCCTTGATTTTTGCCCAATTGTTGCTTACATTCTGTAAAATTGAACCAAAAGAGTTGGTTCCTAGAGTATGGCATGGCTGGTTGTTGGC
>ENA-OPEU01000053-OPEU01000053.1-human-gut-metagenome-genome-assembly--contig:-NODE-53-length-17431-cov-3.070039_pt1 | contig 17431 bp, 17 predicted proteins | sample MGYA00241639_ERZ501541 | MGnify/ENA primary metagenome ERZ501541 (study PRJEB25962, sample SAMEA2042428) | human gut metagenome | biome: human gut; feature: human-associated habitat; material: faeces...
CGTGATGAAAGCATCGAACTGTTGCAACGGCAGATGCAGCGGCAGCAGAAGGAACACCAACGGCAGCTTATGGAACTGCAAGCCAAGCACCGCAGGGAATTGTCGGACAAGGAAGCGGAACACCAAAAGGAAGTGTCATTTCTGAAATCCATCATCCAAAAAGCCAAGAAGTGGTTTCCGCTGTTCCAAGAATTGGTGTACATGGAGAAGTTCTGCCTGAAAGTTGGCTTTAACGAGCGGCAGACCGCCACAGCGGCAAGCCGCTGTTATATGAGGGTGAACTCTATTCGGAGGAACACAAACGGAAGTTCAAAACTGAGGAAGCTGGTTGCCAAGTGGTAAAAGACCCGAAAGACAGGTCTAAACTCGCACTTGCCATCAACGGACAACCGATTGGCGAATGGTTCAAGGAGCAGTTCGACAAGCTGTTTTCATCCATTCGGAGGGTAACCCCGCTTAGAAAGGGCAAAGACTTGGGATTGTAAACAAAGCCAACGGGAGGGGAGCAAGTTTGTGGTTTGGGCAGACTAAAACACGTTTGTTACCCTCCTGCAAATCAACGTAAATCAGAAAATACCACATATTCATTTACAAGCATATTTTAATGCGCACTATTTTGACGCAGTGCTGTCCTTTTCAAGATGTAGAAACAACTGGTACTGAAGACATCTCTTAGATAGGGAATGGCTGATATAAAAGGATGCAACTTGCGTGGTTTAAGTCCGAATTTGACTTTGTAATGAGGATTAATAAGCCAAAGTTGCCTATCTTTAATGCAGAGGTCTGTGCTCATCAGCAAGTCCTCAAACTTTTCTATTGTTATATGCGTTTGTTTGATAGAAAGCAGCTCATTTATGCAATCATTATTTTCGCCCAAGGCCCTTAGCACCAAACGGTACAAATTGGCGGGAAGAAGATGGATGAAAGGAAAGTGGGACAATAGATTGCTTCTGCATATCTGTTGATGTCCCCCAAATGGCATTTGCCATGCGGGGAATGCCATAAATATAACTCCATTAGGCTTCAAATAATTGCTCAGACCGGCTAAAAATAGCCTTTTGTCTGCAATATGTTCTATCACATCATGGCAAATAACGATGTCAAAGTTATGTTCTAACCCTTTTTCCTTGAAAATATCGTTTGCAATAAACGTACCTTTTGCACCTGCTTCATTAAAGAAACTATTTGCTTCTTTAATGCGTCCTATTGCCATGTCAACTCCTACAGTATGGCATCCCATAAGAGAAAAGGGCAACAGATTACCTCCTTCCCCGCATCCTATCTCCAGTACACTTATATTTTGTTCTACCGTATGCCATTTGAGAATATATGGAATAAAATATTCTCTACTCGTAATGGAAAGTTCTTTAAAATATGTCGCTCTGTCAATATGTCGTTTTTGCATACAATGTCATTTAAAATAATACATAAACAAGAGCGGATTTTCCACAAAAGACTGCATGAACAAGCGTATTTTTTCTACCATGACAGCCGTATTCCTATGGGCAAAGTTACATTCAGAGGCTTTTCAGTCCTGATAGTCTTAATACCATCGCCAGGATTAAAGTAATAGTGCAAATTGGGTTCAGCGTATATACCTATGGTTGGTGTTATTTGATATTGTAAGCCAAAACCAATGCTCGTTGACCATTGCAAAGACGGATGTAAGTCATATTTTTCTTGCTTGATGGTTTGTTCATTGTCAAACAATGATTCCTCAACAGAAGCCTTTATGGGCACATCCAAAGTTAGTCCGGCAGATGTGTAGATGGAAAATTTCCCGTTCTTCCAAATATTGAAATTGCCTTTCAAAGGTATGCCTATATAATGAATTTTTTGCGCCCGTTCCAAACGTGTGTCGTCACTTGATGCAAATTCGGAACGAAGCAGTGTATATTGTATGCCTGTTTCTAACCCCCAATGTGCATTTATTTTCTTTTGTGCAGACAATGAAAATACTATGGGAGCGCAGTGGTGGCTCTCTTCTAAAATTTCTTTTGGTTCACCTGAGGTGATACTACTGGGAATAATAATTTTTTGGAAGTCCGTTTGATGAGTTACACCCGAATAAGAGATTGACAACATCCAATTTTTATTCCTTTTGGCTGTTGTTAAATAATTGGGAATTCTATTATTAGGCAGACATCCTTCCGAATCTTGTTTGGACTTCTCTTTCTTTTCGTCAATGTCCGTGGATTTTCCTTTTCTCTCTATTATACTATCTTGGTAGGTGTTCGATATTTTATTAGTACATATGACATCTGTAGCCACATATTCATTATGAACCTGCTGGAAAATTATTTGAGATGGAATATCTGAATCCATTGTATCTGCGTGGAATGGAAGTTCAGTATGCGGCACATCATTTTTCCGTCCTTTCGTTATGGCCTGTTCTTTTGGTACAGATTTGTCTTTTTCGTCGCGAAAAATGTATAATGAGAGAATAGATAGTAATGCCCAAAAAACAATCATCCGATATTGGGAGAATAGTTTGCGTAACATATCCTTAGCTCTTGATAATTGAGAAGAAGATGAATGTGGGGCAATGTGCAATAATAAGCTTATTTCCTTGTGTGACAATCCTTCCAATACAGCCAGTTTGAAAATTTTGCAATACCCTTCAGGCAATTGCTCAACCAATTGTAGCATAGTATTATATGGAGGGAACTCATCTGTGTAATCAAAATCTATTGGTTCTTCGCCATAGCTAATCTCGTCCAATGGAATTATGGTTGTCGTATTATATTGCTCCAAATAACGTAACGATAGATTGCGCATTATTTTCCCCATCCAACTTTCTAACTTGTTAGGAGACCGTAATGAGTGGATAGATGACATGATAACAATAAAACCATCATGTAAGATGTCTTGAGCTGCTTGTTTGTCTGTAACATAATATGAGCAAATCTTCAACATTTTATCGGCATAGGTCTTGTAGAGCAAACCCAAAGCCTGCTCATTTCCTTTTTTGCACAACTCTACAAGTTCCTTATTATTCATATCACATTGATGATTTCATATTTATATATGATATGATTAAATCAGAAAGACTGCATATTTAATGTGCGATTAATGTTTTTTAATAATTCAAATTGGCTAAATGCTTAAAAGAACGTTTTGAAAATTCTTTCCTTTTGTTCCCTTTTTATATCTTTGTGCACAATAAAGAGTTACCCAAACAAGCAAAGCGATGCAGACCACGGCAATTAGGACGGTTGCCAACCCATTACCCGAAAACGAAATAATTCTTCTAACTCTCTTGATTTCAAAGAGGTATATTCCTTATACAGATTTACTAAAAATAGCTGAATTATGCTAATAAAATAGTGTAAGAAAGATATTTTATGATAATTAAATCATGCTCAGGTTGACAACATAAATGTCTTTAGTGATTATTTTAAATAAAATAATTTATATTTGTCATAGACAGATGCATACTTTGTTTTATGTTCCGGTGCATTGTATAGGTTTTTGCGTGATATTGCAGCTTCATGTTCTTTTAAAAAATGTTGTAATTAAATCAATATGTTAGGTTAAAAAATGTTCAATTTAATACATTATTAATATCATTATGTGGTTTTAATTATAAAAACATGTTTTTAATATTGTTTGGTATAAAAAAAAATTGTACTTTTGTCTATGTGAATTATTAAATATTTTAGATTATGAAGAAAATTAAAGTTGTAATATTTGCCCTTTGCGCGGCTGTTGTAGTAAGTTGTAGTACAAAGGCTGGAACCGGTGCGTTAATCGGAACTGGTGGTGGAGCATTGGTTGGAGGTATTATTGGTAAAATAGCCGGCAACACAGCAGTTGGTGCTGCAGTTGGTGCTGCAGTAGGTGCCGGTACCGGTGCTTTGATCGGCAACCACATGGATAAAGTAAAGAAAGAGGCTGAGGCACAGCTCGATAATGCCAAAGTAGAAGAAGTTACTGACGCAAATGGTCTGAAGGCTGTAAAGGTTACATTTGATTCTGGTATTCTTTTCTCTCTGAATAAGGCAGACCTTAACACAGCATCAAAGAATGAGCTTGCAAAGTTCTCTAGCGTATTGAAGAATAACAGCACATGTTCGGTTGACATTCAGGGATATACTGATTCAACTGGTAATGATGCAATAAACGTTCCTCTGAGTCAGAAACGTGCAGAGGCTGTTTCTTCTTATCTGAAGTCATGTGGCGTTAGTTCAAATCAGATTCAGAAAGTTCAGGGCTATGGCTCTGCTAATCCTGTAGCTGATAACTCAACATCAGCAGGACAGGCTCAGAACCGTCGTGTTGAGGTATATCTGTATGCAAGCCAGGAAATGATTGACGCTGCAAATAACGGAACATTGAACTAATTTTTGATACTTATTAGATGAGCAAGTTCAGATTTCTGAGCCGCATAATACGTTGGATGGTGGTAGCTTTCTTTGGCTCCACCATTCTTGCTGTTGTATTGTTGCGTTTTATTCCCGTATATTTCACGCCGCTGATGTTTATCCGTTGTGCTGAGCAGATAAAGGACGGTGAAAGTATCAAGATGCATCATCATTGGGTGCCGTTGGATAAAATATCACCTCATCTGCCGGTTGCTGTTATGGCAAGTGAAGACCAGCGCTTTCTGCTTCATCACGGATTTGATTATAAGGCGATAGAAAAAGCCGTGGAACATAATATGTCGAGCAAGAAAAAGCGTGGTGCAAGCACCATATCGCAGCAGACAGCAAAGAACGTGTTCCTGTGGCCGGGCCGCTCATGGATACGCAAAGGGTTCGAAGTTTATTTTACAACGCTGATAGAACTGATGTGGAGCAAGCAGCGGATAATGGAAGTTTATCTTAATTCGATAGAGATGGGCCCCGGCATTTATGGCGCCCAGGCTGTTGCTGAGGACAATTTTGGCAAGGATGCCGTTGACTTGTTTAGAGGCGAATGTGCTCTAATAGCTGCCACTTTGCCCAATCCGCTTAAATTCAGTTCAAAAGATCCTAGCGGATATATGCTTAAGCGTAAGCGTCAGATAGAGCAGCAAATGAAGTTTATACCATCTTTTCCAAAAGAAGGAGAAGATATCGACCCTTCGACATCTGCGGGCGGCGTATATCGCAATATGAGATAATACACAGCAGCAACAATTGTATGATGACGGTTCTGACTAATAATTTAGCCTAATATTTATATTGCCGGCAGCGCATGCGTCTTGCGTTTTGATTTGTTTGTGCGGCATGAAAATTAAATGTAATTGCAAATAATGGATTGTACCTTTCTTGATGAGCTGAACGACAGCCAGCGTGCAGCGGTGGAGTTTTGTGACGGACCGTCGCTTGTTATTGCCGGAGCCGGTTCAGGTAAAACCCGTGTGCTGACATACAAAATAGCATATTTATTGAGCCTTGGCATGAAGCCATGGAATATTCTTGCACTTACTTTTACCAATAAGGCTGCAAACGAAATGAAGCAGCGAATAGGAGGGCTTGTTGGCGAAGAGGTGGCAAGGTATCTGTATATGGGAACCTTTCATAGCATATTTTCGCGTATTTTGCGTGTTGAGGCAGAAAGACTTGGCTACGCAGGCAACTTTACAATATATGACGAGAGTGATTCGAGGAGTCTGATTAAAGCCATTATCAAGGAGATGCAACTCGATGACAAGGTGTATAAGCCGGCGTCTGTTCATGCGCGAATAAGTATGGCTAAGAATAATCTTATGTTTCCTGATGAATATGCCAGGACCCGAAGCCTGATAGAACGTGATGCTGAACAGAAAGTGCCGGCTGTGTCGGCTATATATTCAGCGTATTGCGAGCGCTGCAAGAAGGCGAATGCAATGGATTTTGACGACTTGCTAATAAATACATATCGTCTGCTTGTTTCTGACGCTGATATACGCAAGAAATATTCTGAACGCTTTAAGTATGTCCTTGTTGATGAGTATCAGGACACAAACTCCGTACAGCAGAAGATTGTATGGCTGTTGGCTGAATGCATGTTTGTGCCGTAGGCGACGATGCACAGAGTATTTATGCCTTCAGAGGTGCAAACATAGACAACATCCTTGATTTTCAGAAGCAGTTTGCAGGAACGCGTCTGTTCAAGCTGGAGCGTAACTATCGCAGTACAAAACGTATTGTTCAGGCGGCAAACAGCCTGATACGTCACAATGAACGGCAGATACCGAAAGATATTTATAGCTGCAATGTTGATGGTGATAAACTTTCAGTTAAACCGGCATACAGCGACCGTGAAGAGGCTATTATCGTTTGCAATGAGATTAAGCGGATAAAGCGGGCTGACAGATGCGGATATAATGACTTTGCCGTGCTATATAGAACAAACTCACAGAGCAGAAGTTTTGAGGAAGCCATGCGAAAGGTGAGCATTCCTTATAAAATTTATGGCGGACTCAGCTTCTATCAGCGTAAGGAGATAAAAGATGTCATAGCGTATTTTCGCCTTGTTATAAATCCTGACGACGAGGAGGCTTTTAAGAGAATTATAAATTATCCTAAGCGTGGAATAGGCGACAGCACTGTGGCAAAGATTGCCGCTGTGGCCTCCGCAAATGGAGTGAGCTTGTGGCGTGTGATATGTGAACCTGCTTTGTACGGATTTAATCCAAGCAAAGCCACGCTTACAAAGCTGGATGCCTTCAGGTGTCTGATAAGTAGTTTTATTGAGAAGTTTGTAACGGTTGATGCCTATGCTTTGGGTGTAGAAGTGGTCAAGGCCAGCGGTATTTCTGCAGATATATATCAGGATAAGACTCCCGAAAACATAGCCCGTCAGGAGAATGTCGAGGAATTGCTTGGCAGTATACAGGAGTTTGTTGAAGGCAGGAAAGAAGAAGGCCGTGCTGATGAGGTTCATCTTACAGACTTCTTGCAGGAAGTGTCATTGCAGACTGACCTGGAGAGCGACGACGGAGCTGATGGTGAACGTGTGTCGCTGATGACTGTGCATAGCGCCAAGGGACTTGAATTCCCTGTGGTATTTGTCGTTGGACTGGAGGAGAATATCTTTCCGAGTTCTCTGTCAATGGGCAGCAGGCGTGAACTGGAGGAGGAGAGACGACTGCTTTATGTGGCGATAACGCGTGCAGAACGCCATTGTATATTGACATACGCAAAGAACCGTTACAGATATGGAAAGGTTGAGATGGAGTCGCCGAGCCGTTTTCTGACAGACATCTCGCCTGAGTTTGTTGACGTTGAAGATGCCAAGGATATATTTATGAGGGCAACATCTTCTTATTCTTCCAGAGGGTCGTTGTTTTCTTCTGACAACAGGTGGCAGACCAGCCGGCCTGTGGCTAGTCAGTTTAAGGCTGATCCTAAGCCGCGTGAAGCTGTTCATCGTGACGTTCCTCCTGTGTCTGATACATTTTCGCCTCGTTTCTGGCGTCTTCAGGCTGCAGCGTCAAGCGCTGTTTCTGCTAAAAAGTGGATGGCAAATTCAAGCCAGGTGAAGGAGAACAGTGTGATTGAGCATGAGCGGTTTGGTATTGGAACTGTTATAAGACTTGAAGGTGTGGGTGAAAATACAAAGGCTACTGTGCAGTTTAAGAATGCCGGCGTAAAGCAACTGCTGCTAAAATTTGCACGTTTTAAAGTAATTGGATAAGCAATTTGTTTCATATAGAGGTATCTGACAATAGATTAACTTGTCTGATACCTCTTTTATTTTATATACTTTCCGGAGAATGCATTTCTGTGAATATGCGTTTTGACAGAATGTTCTGAAAATCGATATTTCTGTATCTTTCTGTGTTTTAATAGCAGGCCGTTTCTTGAGCGAATAATTTATTCCGGCTTCTGAACAGGTATTTTTGCAATAAAATGCTGTGCATGTGTAAGTCGTTGAATGCCAATGTTTTATACGAAGATGGATAGGAGCATGCATTAATGATTGGCATTCAATATTGCAAAACATGCCCTTTTACAGTCTAAAAGACGGTTTTTTGTGATTTAAAATGTACTTGTTTGCATGATTAAACTTACTTATTTGTGATGGATAACATACTGTATTTGGTCTGAATACTCACAGACTTGGCTGTTTAATGGTCTTATTTTTACTTATTTCGGCAGAAATAAGGGCTCGTTTTATCAAGTTTTCAGCTTTCTGTTTCTAGTTTGGTGATTTTTATGGACAATCCTGATTTTACATTATGTTATTATATATTTGAATTAAACAGCCAAAATGTCATCTGCTTTCTGCACGTAGTAATATTGTAATGTGATGGTTAAGGTTGCTTGTTTATTGTATGTCATATAAAACAATAACCGGACTGTTCTTTAATTAGAGCAGTCCGGTTATACCTATTTAATATGAATTGTTTACAGATGTTTTCTTTATCTTAGGCAGATGTTTCTTTTTTCTTAGCCATTCAGCTTTTCTCTTCTCATATTCAAGCTGATGCTTTTCCAGATAATTGTCGGCCATTACTCGTGATTAAATTTACTGTAAATAACATTTATCTTTATCGGCTCGTATGGGTTCTCACTGCCGCCAACAAGTTTTGTGCTTGTCAGACTCATGTCATGCACAATCTTTACAATTTGGCTCGACGAGTTTGTCGTTACCGATACAGGTATTACCACAACTCTGTTCCAGTCGGGATGTTCGTTCAGCCAGTTTGAATTCTCAGCCAGTCCTTTTTTCTTTATGTCAGCCATATATGTTATCATGCCTGATATATTATTAAATGTATACTGGTTTGTCGACGAGCTGTATGTCGCAATGAATGATTTCTTATAATCAACATTATCGCCGTTCTCAAAGAACGTATACAGACTGTCCTTCGGTATCATCAGCAGTGTGGAAGGCGCGCTGAGAGAATACTCGTCGTGAGTATTGTTGTTGATTCGTGTAAGCGATATCTTTGCCGTATTTATTGTGTCATTGCTGTGGTTTTCTGTTATTTCGTCCACAGGCAATGTGATTTCTGTGAATATTCCTGCCGGAGTTTTCAGATATGTACAAGTGTTGTCGTTTGCAAGGTCAGCAATGTTCTGCTTGTCATTTGATATATTTGTTGTCTGAAGAACCTCCTCGGTTGCAGAGAACGAGGTTGTACCTACGTATGTAGAGTCGTTGAGGTATCTGAAATAGATGTTCAGCTGACTGACTGTTATGTAAGCCATTGAGCCGATGCCGTCGTTGGTCTTGAAATAGAAGCCTGGGCATACCTCATGAATGAAGTTATATGAATTTTTAAACCTGTCGGGATCCTCATAATACATACGCATAATATATGTACCATAATTATTATAGGTTACACCATTCTTGTCTGTGTAAGGCTTGTTCAGGTTTATTTTTATATTAGGTGTATAGCTGCTTTCGTCAGCTCTGTCTTCGTCGCTTATGCTCAGGTCGGTCAGAGTGTACGTCTTGTTTACCTTCATGCCGTCGTTGCGGATAAGTCCTTCTGCGATAGGGTCGAAGTTTGAATAATATTTCACACCCTCTTTCATCGGCTCGTTCATCTCATAAGCAGTAATATTCATTGTAGCCAATGAGTCGCCGTAATAGTCGGTATAGAAAAGTCTTATGCTACATGAATCGGCTATGACTTCTCCGTCCTGCAGACTTATAATGCTGTCTTTCTCAGGAAGCTTGTAGTTTTCCAGTGTGCTGAACTGTGCCATAAAGTCACCGGTGATATAATTTCCTGTCTCTATATCACGTATTTTACCTAGATATCCAGTTGTGCTTCGTGACAAGACTGAGTCTGCTACAATAGACCTTGTTGCAACGTTGAAAGTGTCAGTTGTTACTTTCAACATATCCATATTGTCTGTTAAAGAGTTGCCGATAGAATCGGTAGTGTCATCGCATGATGCAATCGTTATGCAGGACATTATTGCAATGACAGTATAGATAATAGTTTTCATTGAAAGTTTAATCTAATGAAACAATAGTATGTTATTCTGAAATGCTGTCGAATATTTTATCGTAAAATTCTTGATATGTCTGGCAGATGTCTTCCTCTTTTTCCGGATGGCTGATTACGGGCAGACCCTTTTCAGTTGCATATTTTATTATTTCTGGATTTACGTCAGCACCAGCTTTGACTATTCCGTCTGAATAGTCAATCGCAAGTTTCTCTAAATCCATGAAACTGAAGTCTTTGTTGTAGTTATCCAGAATGTCAGACTTCACGTCGCGGAAGGCTATGCTGTCTTTGAATTTTTCGCCGAGTCCGCCTTTCAGCTCTTCTGAGAAAAGAGATGTTACAACTTTTGTGTTAGCAAATGACGGTTCCTCCCTGTATGCTGTTTTTACATAAAGCGGAATTGCTGAGCACATCCAGCCTTGACAATGTATTACGTCGGGTGTCCAGCGCAGCTTCTTTACGGTTTCAAGCACGCCACGTGCAAAGAATATTGCACGCTCGCCGTTGTCGTCGTATTCAACTCCGTTTTCGTCTTTTGCCATAAGCCTCTTTGTAAAGTAATCCTCGTTGTCGATAAAATAAACTTGGATTCTTGTTGCAGGTATTGAGGCAACCTTGATAATAAGCGGATGGTCTGTCTCGTCGATAATCAACATCATTCTTGACAGACGGATTACCTCGTGAAGCTGTCCTCTTCTTTCGTTGATATTTCCCCATTTAGGCATGAACGTCCGTATCTCATATCCTTTCTCTTGTATGATCTGAGGTATCTGACGGCCTAAATTTGACATTTCGCTTTCAGGAACATAAGGAGTAATCTCTTGATTTATAAATAATACCTTTTTTGCCTTCATGATGTTAATTTTTATCCTTGCAAAGGTACAAAAAAAACTTCGTATACGGGTAACTTTTTTTATAAACTTAGAGAAATGCCTGCTCTTATTGGCATATTTTTTTAATTATTCTTTTTTATTTAAGAAATTTGTTGTTATTTTGCACCTCAATTTCGAGGTGTTAAACATTTATACAATGATTGTATTTCATAAAATAGTAGAACTTCAAAACGCTTTGTTTGCCGACCGTAAAGCCGGGAAAACTGTGGGACTGGTGCCCACAATGGGCGCCCTGCATGAGGGACATGCGTCTTTGGTTAAGAAAAGTGTAGAGGATAATGATATTACGGTAGTTTCTGTTTTCGTTAATCCAACACAGTTTAATGACCCTAAAGATTTAAAATCATATCCTCGGACTGTTGAGGACGACTGTAAACTGTTGGAGAAGGTTCATGCCGATTATGTGTTTGTGCCTTCTGTTGAGGAGATGTATCCTGTTCCTGATACACGTCACTTTGAATATCCTCCGGTTTCTACCGTAATGGAGGGCGCACATCGCCCAGGACATTTTAATGGCGTATGTCAGGTTGTAAGCAGATTATTCTATATCGTAAATCCGGACAGAGCTTATTTCGGAGAGAAAGACTGGCAGCAGATAGCTGTAATTAAAGCTATGGTTAAGGCTTTGTCTTTGAAGGTGAACATTGTTGAATGTCCTATAGTCCGCGATGCAGACGGACTGGCTCGTTCTTCACGCAATGCGCTCCTGTCAAAAGATGAACGTGCAATTGCTCCTGTTATATTCAAGGCGCTGAGCGAAGGTGTTGAATATAGCGCAAATCACAGTGTAAAAGAAACTCACGATTTTGTTGTTGGTGCAATAAATGCTGTCGACGGACTTGACGTTGAGTATTTCGAGATTGTAGACGGTGATACTCTTTTGCCTGTAAACGAATGGTCTGACTCTGACTATGTCGTAGGTTGTATAACTGTTTACTGCGGCTCACGTCCTGTGCGTCTTATTGACCATATTAAATTTAAGGAGCCGAAGTTGTAGGATACTTTCGTGCTTGAACATTATAACGATATATAAAATTATGATGATAGAAGTTTTAAAGAGTAAGTTGCATTGTGTTCAGGTTACTGAGGCCAACCTTAATTATATGGGCAGCATAACCATTGATGAGGATCTTATGGATGCAGCTAATCTTATTGCAGGTGAGAAGGTTCAGATTGTTAATAATAATAATGGTGAGCGCCTCGAGACATATATAATAAAAGGTGAACGTGGCAGCGGTTGTATCTGTCTCAATGGTGCGGCTGCAAGAAAATGCCAGGTAGGTGATACCGTTATAATCATTGCTTATGCATTGATGGATTTTGAAGAGGCTAAGCATTTTAAGCCAACGGTGGTCTTTCCTGAGAACAACAGACTGGTCAAGTAAGTGTGATAAATCAGTAGACAGATTTTTTGTTTAAGACTAAGATACAATAAAAGCGGAAACATGAATTATCTTTTTCATTGTTTCCGCTTTAATTTTTCTACCAAAGCCCGAAGGCCTTGGTAGTTTAAGACTGATTATTCAATAACTACAAGCGGGGTGTCTTCCATAACACTTTCACCCTCTTTTACAAGGACAGCTGTAACCTTGCCGCTCTTTTCTGCGTCAAGATTGTTAGCCATCTTCATAGCTTCAAGAACAACAACGGTGTCTCCGGCTTTTACTTCGTCGCCAACTTTCACCTTTATTTCTGTTATTACACCTGGTAACGGTGACTTTACAGCATTGTTCAGGTCTACTTTGTTGGTTGATGTTGGAGCAGAAGCTGTTTCTGCCTCGGGCTGTGCTACAGGGCGAACAACAACTTTCTTCTTTACGGGTTCCGGTTCCTTCTCCATCTGAACCTCGTATTCTTCACCGTTGACAACAACGTTGGCAATATTGTCGTTTATACTGTTTATTGCAACTTCATATTTGTTGCCGTTGATTGTATATTTATATTCTTTCATATTGTTTTGTTCTTAAGGATGTTGCGTCATTGTGAGTATATGAGACTCCCATTCGGAGTGCTTGCTCTTTATTGTAATGACACCAGCTTCTTTGTCGTGCACGTTATTTCCGTTGTATTCGTGCAAGGCTAGTGCTATGGCGGCATATACTTCGTTATTCTTCATTGTCACTGACATTTAAGTTTTGAAACAATTACATAGGAATGTTTCCGTGCTTCTTAGCAGGAAGACCATCTCTCTTTGTAGCAAGCTGAGCAAGGGCGCGACAGATGCGGAAACGAGTGTTGCGCGGTTCTATAACATCATCAATGTAGCCATATTTAGCTGCCTGATATGGGTTAGCGAACATCTCTGTGTATTCCTCTTCTTTTTCTGCCAGGAATGCCTTCGGATCTTCGTGCTCTTTTGCTTCTTTAGCGCAAAGAACTGCAACGGCACCGCTTGCACCCATAACTGCGATTTCTGCAGATGGCCATGCATAGTTGATGTCTGTACGCAACTGCTTGCAGCCCATAACGATGTGGCTTCCGCCATAGCTCTTACGCAAAGTAACTGTTACCTTTGGAACAGTGGCTTCGCCGTAAGCATAAAGCAGCTGTGCTCCGTGGAGGATAACTGCATTGTACTCCTGACCTGTACCCGGGAGGAATCCAGGAACGTCAACAAGGCTTACGATAGGAATGTTGAATGCGTCGCAGAAACGAACGAAACGTGCGCCTTTGCGGCTGGCGTTAACGTCGAGTACACCTGCGTAGCATGAAGGCTGGTTAGCAACGATACCTACGCTCTGACCATTGAAGCGAGCGAAACCAACGATGATGTTCTTTGCGAATTTAGGCTGAACCTCAAAGAATTCGTTGTCGTCGGTAATTGCTGAAATAACCTTATACATGTCGTATGCCATGTTCGGATCTTCAGGAATGATCTCATTCAGAGAATCTTCCATTCTGTTGATTGGGTCGTTGCATTCCTTGCGGGGAGCTTCTTCCATGTTGTTAGACGGAATATAGCTCAGCAATGTCTTGATCATTTCCATTGCCTCTTCCTCTGTAGAAGCTGTGAAGTGTGTAACACCGCTCTTTGTAGAGTGTACACTTGCGCCTCCGAGGTGCTCCTGGTCGATGTCTTCACCTGTTACAGTCTTAACAACTTTAGGACCTGTCAAGAACATGTATGATGTGTTTTCCATCATCAGAGTGAAGTCTGTCAATGCCGGTGAATAAACTGCACCTCCGGCACACGGTCCGAAGATACCGCTAATCTGAGGTATAACACCAGATGCAAGAATGTTTCTTTCAAATATTTCAGCGTAACCGGCAAGTGCGCAGATACCTTCCTGAATACGGGCACCGCCAGAGTCGTTAATACCAATTACAGGAGCGCCCATCTTCATTGCCATGTCCATAACTTTGCATATCTTCTGGGCCATGGTCTCAGAGAGTGAACCGCCGTTTACGGTGAAATCCTGTGCAAAAATATATACCAGTCTGCCGTCAATTGTTCCGCTTCCGGCAACAACGCCATCTCCAAGATACTGTTTCTTTTCCATGCCGAAGTTTGTGCAACGGTGAAGCTTGAACATGTCAACTTCTTCAAAACTGCCTTCATCAAGCAACATATCTATACGTTCGCGGGCTGTGTATTTTCCACGTGCATGCTGTTTCTCAATAGCTTTTTCGCCGCCACCGAGACGAGCCTGCTCGCGTTTAGCGATAAGCTCCTTGATTTTTTCTACTTGTTTACTCATGATTTCTGAATGTATTTTTTATGTTTTTAGCGTTTTTATTCATATTAAGATTTAAAGCGGTGCTATAATAGCACAAGGAATTAAAGGCAAAATTCAATATTAATTGAAATTCACATTGTCTTTAATTCCCTGTCGTCCCTCTTTAATTTTTAATAAAAGAATTATTATTTCTCACAGAGTTCTGTAAGTATTCCGCATGTTGATTTCGGATGCAGGAACGCGATGTTCAGTTTTTCTGCACCTGGTCTTGGAGCCTTGTCAATGAGACGTACGCCTTTGCTTTCGCATTCAGCCAAAGCATTGCTTACACCGTCTTCAATGCAGAATGCTACATGATGTACTCCGTGATTGCCTTTGTCGAGCCATTTCTGTATTGTACTGTCGGGTGATGTTGGCTCGAGAAGCTCGAGTTTAACTTCTCCGCATTTCAAGAAAGCTGTTTTAACCTTCTGGTCTGCAACTTCTTCGACTGCATAACATTTCAGTCCTAATACATTTTCAAAATAAGGTAAAGCCTCTTCAATGCTTTGTACGGCTATTCCTAAATGCTCTATACGTGAAATTTTCATATTTTATAGGTTTTATAAGATGTGCAAATATACATATAATTATTTAATGAAACAATAATTTATAGCTTTTTAATTTTTTGTATGATTTAATGTTACTGCTACATTTTGACATTGCCAATGTGTCGGAATTGCACTTTAACTTCTGAAATGATGACACTTTGCCGTATATTCGGCTTTTTGCTGTTTATTGCTGTCGCTATTTCTTGTCTGTCTCCTGAATTCTGCACATGTGAGCGCTGTTGCCATTGCGACATTCAGGCTATCAGCTTTCTTGTTCTTTTGGTAACAAGGTATGAATAGCGATCTGTCAACCTTTGACAATATCTGTTGGGATATTCCGTTGCCCTCATTTCCCATGATTATAATTCCTGTTGGAGTCAGCTCCTGTGCGTATATGTCGGTCCCGTTTAATGCTGTTCCGTATACCAATGCATTAGCCGGTTTATTTTCTATAATTTCGTTCAGGTCTGTATAGATTATGTTTACATGAGCGATACTTCCCATTGTTGCCTGTATTACTTTAGGATTATAAGCGTCGGCAGTGTCGTTGCTGCAAAATATTGTTGAAATGCCAAACCAGTCGGCTATTCTTATGATAGTTCCGAGGTTGCCCGGATCTTGCACTCTGTCAAGTGCAAGGCAGAGTTCGCGTTCACATATACTGATGTCCAGAGTATGGGTAGGTATCTTGAATATTCCCATCACTTGCTGTGGATGCTGTAAGAAGCTTATTTTCTTTAGCTCATCGTCTGTCACCGTCACGTCTTGTGGCCTTGCGCTTTTGTTGTTAGCTTTATACCATTCTTCTGTAGCAATAAGACGTTCCGGATTATATATCTCCGATAAGTCTCCTACAACTTTAGGGCCTTCTGCCACAAAGACACCTTCTTTCTGTCTGTTTTTCTTAAGTTCGAGTGAACGTATATATTTAATGAGATTTTTTGAAATCATGGTGTTGACGGATTTATTGTTATATGGTGTTTGTGTCTGACATTATATTAAATATAAATAATCTTTACGCAAATCTTTTCAGACCGGTTGGCCTAAACTTATTGCCGTTATACCAATTTCATTGTAATAACGTTGGCAAAAGTACTAAAATTTTATTATTTTTGCAACTTGAAATTTGCATTAAATGATAAAACAGGTATCTAAATATATTTCTTTATTTGTTTCGCTCTTGATTGTCGTGCTGGTGCTGTCAGGGTGTTCTGCATCGAAGTTCATACCGGAAGGAAAGTTCCTTTTGGATGATGCAGAGATAAAGTCTGATGTTAAGGACGTCAATCCAGACAGACTTAAGGCATATATAAGGCAGAAAGGCAATTCAAAGTGGTTCTCCCTGTTTAAGATACCTCTCGGCACTTATGCGTTGTCCGGCAAGGATTCCACTAAATGGATAAACAAAAAACTTCGTGATTTAGGCGAAGACCCTGTTCTGTTTGACTCTCTTCAGACAGCCATGACATGCTCTGATTTAGAGAATGTGCTGCATGGTCTTGGATACCTTAGGGCTACCGTAGATTATAACCTCGACTTTAAAAAGAAAAAGAAAGTTGTTGTTGTTTATAACCTTCATCCGGGTCCTTTGTATCACATAAGTTCTGTCAGTTATGATATTCAAGATGATAAAATTGCGGAATTCTTGAATACTGGTGAAGAGGGAGGCTTTAAGCCTGGATTACGTGTAGGTATGCCTTTCCTGACAAACGAACTTGACAATGAGCGAAAGGCACTGACAAAATATTTAAATAACAACGGATATTATAAGTTTCATAAGGATTTTATTACATATTCAGCCGATTCGGTGTGGGGAAGCACCGATGTTGACCTTACGTTGCATTTGCATAAATATACCGCCAACAGCAAAAGTCCTGAAGAGGCACACACCCGTTATAAAATAAATGATGTTACATATTACAGCAATGACGAACGTAATTATGTGCCTCTGCGCCAGTCAGTGCTTGAAGAGAATACTCTTATAGAACCGGGAGAATATTTTAATTCGGAAGCACTTCAGAAAACATATAACAGATTCAGCCGTCTCCAGATTGTAAAATATACAAATATACGATTCAACGAGCTTCCTGACAGTGATAAGCTTAACTGTGATATCGGTATCAGCACAAATAAGATAAACAGTATAATCTTTCAGCCTGAAGGAACAAACACTGCCGGAGACTTTGGAGCTGCAGCATCGCTTACTTATGAGAATAAGAACCTTTTCAAAGGTGCTGAAACGTTTAGTGTAAAATTGCGCGGGGCTTTTGAGGCCATTACAGGTCTTGAGGGTTATCAGAATCAGGACTATGAAGAATATAGTCTGGAGACGAAACTTGTCTTTCCGCGTCTGTTGGTTCCGTTCCTTTCAAAGAATTTTAAGAGACAGTCGGC
>ENA-OPEU01000060-OPEU01000060.1-human-gut-metagenome-genome-assembly--contig:-NODE-60-length-16831-cov-3.544170_pt1 | contig 16831 bp, 15 predicted proteins | sample MGYA00241639_ERZ501541 | MGnify/ENA primary metagenome ERZ501541 (study PRJEB25962, sample SAMEA2042428) | human gut metagenome | biome: human gut; feature: human-associated habitat; material: faeces...
AAAAGTTAAAAGTGAAAAACGAAAAATCCAAATGTATTGTGGTTTCTACTTGTAAACACTACGTTTGCAATTGGATTTTTCACTCTTCACTCTTCGTTTTTTACTTAAAAATGCTCCTTTAACTACCAATAATATTAGCTCTTCTTTTTTCACTTAAATACTCATCCTTTCGTCGCAATGTTCCACAAGAACAGCGTGTTGCCTATAATATATCTTCTCCACATTCTCTTAGGCTCTTTCAGCAGTCTGTATGCCCATTCCAGTCCATGCTCCTGCCACCACATCGGTGCACGTGCCACAGTGCCGGCAAAGAAGTCAAACACTGCGCCTATCGTTCCTACGTGGCAGTGTATGTTAAGCTCGTTCCAGTGCGAGTAAGTCCATTTTTCCTGTTTCGGTGCCGTCATGCCTATCCACAGCAAGTCGGGGTTAGCCTTGTTTATAGCCTCTATTATGGCGTCGTTGTCTTCTTTGCTGAACTCTGGCTTATATGGTGGCGAATACGTCTCCACTGTTATGTTAGGATAGTCCACGGCAGCCCTTTTCTTTATCAGGCTCAGCACCTTTTCGCTGCTGCCCATAAAGAAGCACTTACCGCCCTTGCGGTTCAGCTTGTCCATCTCAAACACAAACAGATCCCATCCGGCTATGCGTTCTTTTGGCTGCGACTTAGCCTTCAGCCATTTGCATGCCTTCACTATGCTCACTCCGTCTGGAATAAGCACGTCGCCTTTTGTCAGAGCCTCTGCAAACAGCTTGTCCTTCAGGGCCGTGTTATACGAATGGGCGTTAATTGTGTTTATCAGCAGTTTGCCCTCAGGCAATTTGCCAAGTGCATCTCTGCTCTCCTGTATAGAGAGCGTCTTTAGTCTTATCATAGTGTTTATTTGTTATGCTATTCTAGTTTTATATTTTATCCCTCTGACAGTAGGGACATACCACGGTGTGTCATAATGTAACGTCGTGATTAATTATAAGTTATCTGTTCAAGTTTCGTATTTGCGAAACATGAAAGTGAAGATATGTCGTCTGATGACAATAAAATTCAAAAAGCAGCGTTTTTAAATCCAAACAGCCATTAGAATTTATTTCGTAGCCAAGCACAAGCACGAAACTTTGTCAAAGTCTCACACAACATGAAAAAGTTCTACATCGATAAAGTATATAATGCGTATGTAGGTCTTGATGCCAAACAGCGTAAGGACCTTATCCGTCAATTAAACTCGCTTGATATACCTGTAACAAAGATTGAAGCCTATACCTATCCTGAGGCTCCCGGCATCAGGCATCTTTTCTTTTATCTAAAAGATAACAAACAGCCAGTGCCTTATTTTCTTTTAGAAGAACAACAATTAGAAAAGATACAAAATATGATATTAAAGGACTATTAATTATTTTGTTAATGCGTCATTCAATATACCTGTAATTCTTTTTTCAAACTGGTTCAGAGTAAATTCCTGTTCAAATTTCTTTCTGCCGGTATTACCCATTTCATTACAGAGATTACGATTATTAATGAGCGACTCAAGTTTCTCTGCCAATACCTCCGGCTGATTCTTTGGTATGACAAACCCTGTTTGCCCATCATCAATAATCCCCGAAATTCCACCTTCATTACAACTTATACAAGGTATTCCTTGTTCCATCGCTTCCAAAAGGACGAGTGGGAAACATTCATTATTATAGAATGTGGGAAAGGCAAATACATCTGCTATCTGGAAGAACTCGTTTTTGTCTTCTCCATATTTTGCGCCATAAGCGTTTACATAATTCTGCAAGCCTAAAGCCTTTATTCTGTCATTAAAAGCAGCTTCAGATATATCGCTCCACTTTCCAACAAAATGACAATGGAAATTAAGGTTTTTATCTTTCAGAATCTTACAAGCGTCCACTAAGTCCCATACACCTTTTTCTCGCATCATGTTTGAGAGGAAAAGGATATTAAAGCCGTCATGTGCTTTCTTATCTAATTCTATTGTTGCAGGTATTCCATTAGGACAGATAAACACATCCTCTTTCTTTACATATTTACGTACGTCATCATATAGTGTATCTGCCAATAATATAACCTTTAAATTCTTAAAGAAATGTCTATACAGAAAGTTGTCTATAACTTTATTCTGACGTGTTGAAACTCCCTTATTATGATAATGTATAACGACTTTTTGTCCCATAGCCTTTAGCATCATCACTATTAGGAAGTCTTTATAAAAAGCACCGCCTTTTGCATTGGGAGTAACATAGCATAAATTCGGATTTTCTGCTTTTATAACATTGCGTAAAGCTGTAATCTGTTTTATAAAATCTATAAGCTTTCTTAATCCCCCTTTACCTATATCTTGTAAGTCTTTTGCAAGTGTAAGATTAAAATATTTACAATCAAAATTGTTATTAACGATTTCGCTGTCATGAATATATTTCCCCACCATAGATGCGCCATGTACAGGTGGCGGCATGTGTAGCACAAAAACTATTTTATTTTTCATATTACAAACTTAATGTCTGTCCAACATTTTTATTATGAACCATAGGTGTTTATTTCGCCCTATTGTTTGCATTATATTTTTTAGTATCTCTTTAATTAAGCCTGGTTTTGTATATTTACATACTAATTGTGTATTATAATCAGGATTTTTCTTATGTAATATTGTCCGTAATTTAAACGCAGATGCTACACCTGGTCCTTTTTTTTGTCTTATTGCATATTGTTGCGATTCTTTCAATATTTCTGGGGATAGATAATCTAATTTTAAAAATACATCGTTACATGATTTTTGTAATAAATCTGTCCAATGTGCAGAACGGGAAATGATAGAGCTTATACCTATCTTGTCATTAATGAATTCACCCACATGCAAGTCTCCAAAGCTTACGTCTGAAAGTTCTCCATAATGATCTATGCAAAGAGAGCATCTCGGGACATTAAAAAAGCCTCTCATGCCAATCCAGTATTCAGGGTAAGGAACTGATTTTACTATTTCATTATTCTTGTTTCTGAATATCATTGATCCTAAACATCCGTTATCTCTATATGCAAAAGAATATATGTCTTCTTTTTTGATGTCGTAACGGTACATTAAATATTTCTGTGATAGCCTGGTTCTGTTTGAGGAACAATAAATAGCAAAAAAGCCTATGATTCTTTCTTTTACAATTTTTGATATTGAACAGAATTTTCTAAATGATTGTATATGACAAGGCAGACCAACTATAACATATTTGCCTTCATTTTGTTTTATTTCATTTACTATTCCCTCATAAGAGACAACACAATATTTAGAGCTTCTTGCTGCTATTATTTCATCTCTATTCCTTGCAATATATGTTCGTGGCGACATAGGATTATTATTATCCCATCCTACTACAACGGCACCATCTATTATTTTCTTATCTAATAGATATATTAAAAAACTGCTTAAACATCCGCCTGAAGCTGAATGATAACGAATATCGTTGTCTGTACTGTATCCAGAGAAGCATTTATCAAAGTATCCTAAATATTTATCATGTTTCAGATTCTCATTTTCGCATATTATAGACGTATACTTTTTCATGTCTATGCCCATGCCGGAACATACGTTCAAACAGCGAGAACATTCTATGCATAAAGAATTATCAACAGTAGGATAGTTTAACTCTCTGCCATGTGTAATTTTTATACAGTTCTTTGGACATGTGTCTTGACAAACTCCACAACCAAGACATAAGCCGTCATGCACCACTTGTGCAACATTTTTCTTCATCTTTTATTATGAGTATTTCTCTACTATTGTTTTGCAGAATTCATATTGATTCTTGCTGTCTTCTATCATTTCAGAAATAATATCCTGATTGTATTGTTTATATAGGTCTTCTTTGTTTTGTGTTAGGATCTGCTCACGTAATTCATTAAATAAAATATGTTCTGGCAATATAGCCCATTCTCCTCCTATTGACTTTAAAAAGCTTTTTGTCTTTCCTGGACCTCTGTAACTTACAAACGGAGTATTTACCGTTAATCCCATCAGTCCTACATGTAGCATAGATGTTATGGTAACATCACATGATGCCAGCACACCTAATAATTGTCGTGGTGACTTATATGTGTCAATAAATATATTTTTAGATTGTTTATTGGGCACATATTGATATGTCAATCCAATTTTAGGCATATGTGTGGTGATGAAATGAAATTCTATGTCGTCATTATCTTCAGCATATTTATATATGTCAGATAGTAATTTTTTATCTAAATATCGTCCCTTCTTAAACTGAAGGCATACTCGGATTTTATCTGTTTTGGGCAAAAGATCGTACTCAAAATATTCAGGAGTCCTAAACAGCATGTCTGCATGATAAGCAAAGTTCTTGCCAAAAGCTTGTTTCATCTGTTCTACATCACCGGATAAACGTACCGTACCATTTATGAATGATTCTGAACGGAAGAAGTCTATTCGCCAATGCGAATACCAAGTCTCAGGCTTTTTAACTTTACCGTCACCACCCATAGATATTGCACAGAACTTTACGCTGGGATATTTCTTTGTTGCAAGATATAAGTCTTTGAAGTCTGCTTCATATTCTCTTGCGGCCTTATTAAGTATTCTTTTATACCATCTGAATGGTGTAAGCAGTGCACCGCCTGCGATGATAACAAGATTAACATCCTTGCAAAGTTCATCAACTGTTCTAACAGATTTTAAATCGTATAAATTTGATAGTTCTTCGTCTAACTGGAACAGCTTAACATTATATCCTAGTTTTTTTATATATGTAGCAAAAGCTATTGCCTGCATGTCATCACCTACGTTGGCATAACGCAACGGGGCCCATATTGCTATTTCTTTTTTGCTCATTCTGTTAAAAACCTATTATATTTCGTAATTTTGTGATTAATCGTATTTTTAGAGAACTAATTTTTAAACGTTCTTTTATGAGACGTATATCTGGTTTTATTGATGACGGAATATTAAAACTTGTTTGTTTTCCGTCATCTAATCTTGTTGTATATCGTTTGAATTTAACAGGTTTACAATGTGTTGCGAATTCATTAAAACCAATATTTTTTGTTTTTGATATTAATGGAACAATACTATATTTGTTCATTTTAAACATATTATAGCAAAAACGTATGTCCCACATATTACCACCATTCATACATTTTTTTAACATAGAAAACATGTCCTCACCTCCGTAACGGTTAAATGATTTAATGCTCTTTTTATCTTTCTTAAATTTATTCCAATCATGTATATCCCAATCAATACTCTGCCATCGATTCTTCCATGTAGCCCATCCCCATGAAGACGAACGCCCTAAAAGAAAAGCATCATATTTATAATCAGAAGGGATTTTCATATCAATACCCCAACCACTTACAGACATAATTCTATCGTCGTTTTCAAATTTATCTAGACAAAAATTCATATAATTTAGAAAGTTTGGCGCAGTGATAATATCATCTTCTAGTATAATGGCTTTACCAAATTTATTTATAATTTCTGTAACACCATCTATAATGGAAGGATCAAGACCTTTATTTATTTTATTAGTATGGATCGTTATAGATTTAAAACCATCAACTGATTCACAATATTTCTTTACATTTGTCGATAGTTGTGTATCATTATCATTACGTGGTCCATCTATAAAAATAAATAGATGGCTATCTTTGGATAAATAGTTTTTCTTTAATGAGTTAATAACGCGTTCTAAAGTATCTTTCCTAATAAAAGCAAATACTATGATCGGAGCTAATGATTTAATTTCAAAATTATTCATTTTACTTAATTATTTATATTGTGAATATTTGCTGATTTAGTTTTGTCCTTATTTATAAAAAAACAGATATCGATATAAACTATATCTAGTAATCTTTAATTTGTTAATAACAAATAAATTGGAATGTATCTTAAATGAATATTATTCTTAGCAGTTTGTGGAATTATTTGTACCATTTGTGGCAGACGCTTATGGTTTGTTGCATTTTGGATACTTTTACTTATGATTTCCGCCTGCTTCCGACAAGTACGCAAAAGGTATCCTTTTATAGTGTAAAAGGCCTTTCACGAAATGGAAAGCCGTATTTTGCAGGCTGAAAAACACCATCTGAAATAGTAAATATCGAAATGCCACTCAAAATAATTCCGCTAACAGGGTTATTCTTATATTTTTATTTATGCAAATATTAATTTCAGAATTTATTTTTTAATATTTTTATTAACTCAAATGTTTTAGCAGACAATATAATATATGCTCTAGCAATATGATAATTATTAATATAAAAAACAATACGCCTATGAAACGGTATTAAAGACAAATATTTTTTTTTGATATCATTTTTCCCTTTTGTACATGTTGAGAAAAATTCTTTATTGTTGATTTTGCATGCTTCAATAATTCTTTTAACCAGTATTTTTACAGAAGCTTTATCATATGCAATTATAAAATCATCTCCTTTATCTTTAAAGAAATTGAAAATAATTCTTCTTGATATGTCGTTCTGTTGTTCTTTATCTTTTGAATATGATTTTGTGTATGCTAGAATATTCCGGCATTCATAATGGTATATAGGTTTATGATAAACTGCTACATTATGTGAATAGTATGCTAAAATCGGAGATACTTGTAGATCTTCTCCCATATTTATTCCTTCTTTCGCATAAATATTATGTTTTATGTATAATTCTCTTTTTATGAATCTACACCATATATAAGCTCCTTGTGAACCTTCAACAATTGCAATAGCTAAATCTCTTGGAGATAAAAAATCTTTATGTCTAATTCTTCTCGTATATTTTGGATAGTGTGAAATAGCTTCAAAAGAGATATAGTCTGCATGTGTCTTTTGTTGAAAAATTACTAATTCTTCAACTGCTGTCGGTTCTAAATAATCATCTGAATCTACATGCATAATGAACTCCCCATGAGCATGATTTACAGCAGTGTTTCTTGCAGCAGCAAGCCCTCTATTTGTAGTATGATTTAAAATTTGTATTTGTAATTGTCTTTTACTATATTGGGTAATAATATTTTTTAATATAGTCAAACTGTTGTCTTTTGAACAATCATCTACAAAAATATATTCAATATTAGTATATGTTTGCTTAAAAAGACTTTTAGCACATCTTTCAATATATTTTTCAACACCATAAACAGGTATGCATATTGAAACTTTTATGTCATTCATTGCGTATTAAAATATGTTTAAGAGATTTAGTTGGAACAAGTTCTGATTTACAAAATTATTTATATCAAAAAAAATGTATTTATATGTGTAAAATCGTATAATAAAAAACGAACAAATGCTGATCATATATAAACTTTTAATGATACTTCGTTTAATAAAAAAATAAGGTATTATAAATGGAAGTAAAAATAAACGTAAAATAAAATATCTTGTTTGCATTAGAGGCATGTTATTCATTAGTAAACAAAGTAATAATAAAATCATCATAAAATTACAAAAGAAAATTCTATTGCTATCACATTTTTTATCAATAAAAATTGCTTTTATATAGTATATACACATAACAAATAGAAATAGATATATTGCATTATTTTCCATTACATCTATACCTGAATATTCGTTAGCTGTTGCAAGTCTTTGAAATCCATATAAACCAATTGTGGATAAATATGGTAAGTATTTTATTGAAATAAATAATGCGAAGAAACACAGTAAAACATATAAATATCCTTTTAAAGTAAATTTCTTATTTAATTTAATAAATAAAAGAGGTATAAAAAGAAACATCATTGTATGGGTAAAAACTGATACAGCTGCTAAAAAATAATATTTACCAATCTTACCTGTTGTAACTTTTTTAACAATAACATAAAGTATCATTGAGAATGCAAATTGTTGCCGTAAAAGGTTGTTACAAATCATTTGGGTTTCAGACAAGAATGCAAATATGATTATTGATACAATAAATAATCTTAGCTCATAATTACTATAATGCCAATAATTATAAATTGAAGTAATAGTTAGTCCAAATGTTAAGGCAACAATAAAATTTGCATAAATTAAAAAATTGCCATTGAAAAGATAATAGCCAATATAATTAAATATCTGCCAAAAAAATTCTTTCTCAACAAATATATATTTTATAAATGATGTATCCGATACTCTAGAAAAATTTATATAATAATTTCCAGCCCAATCCATAGATTCAAAAAGACTAAATGACCTAGTTGATTGAAAGCACCAAATATACGAAACCACAATAATTGCAGAAGGTATGGCAAGTCTTTTATCATTAGCAATATATGATACAGCTAACATGGATATTGTTGCGACAGATGGATTAATAAGGAAAAGTAGTCCTATGAAAATTAAATAATAATAATAATATCTATCAATAATTGTCATTTTTATGATTGTTTATTTGCTTAATAGCTTTTATGTGAAAATAATTATGATATTTATTTTATCATTTTCATCATTATACGGAAAAAATAATCTTGTAATTTATATATAAATTTACATTTTGCATATGTCCATTTTAAAAATTCACATGCTGGGCTAAACCATAAGTCTATTTCATTATGTCCAATTATTTTAGACGGAGAAATGAATAATTCTTTACATCTTAAAATTTTGTCATGTATATCATTTGTTATTTCACCATTCATTTTTATTTTGAGATATAAATCTTTACCGAAAAATGGATTAAGGTTTTGGTCGCTCCATTTCGCATTAAAAAAATGCATTATTTTTGCATTGTTTAAATATTGTATACTTATGGCAACTTGACAATTATACACTCCATCTAGTATTGATATAAATCCTTTATTTTCATTATTTGTTTTTGCTAAAGAAGGCTGATCTGTTGAAACCCCACGTGATTTACTGTATAGCCAATTTTCATGCCATTGATTATAAAAATCAGATGTATATTTATTATCTTTTACATAAAGTACACCACTATTAAAATATTCAGTATTTGAACTCAATTTAATTCCGTATACTTTTTTAATCAATTGTTTTACACCATTATTAAAAGGAAATTCTTTAAATTTACAATGAGAATCGTATACGGCTGCCATATTGCATTTTAAATTATCTATATCCGATATATCAGAAGTAATTATTGTATCCGTATCAATGAAAAGAAAATCCCCATTAATTAAGTTACGAAGGTTTGTTTTTAACCACCGTGAACGTTGCATGTTTGAGAATTTCTCATTTATATGTATAGGAACTATTTCATCTATAACATATAATGATTTTTTCCTTTTTGATTCCATAACACTAGTATATGTTACATCATCAGTTACGAAAGTAATATGTGCAGTAGGTGTATGTAACTTAACAGAATAAGCTGAAGCCCATGCCTGTTCCCAATAAAAATCATTGTTATTACTAATAACCACATATACAATTTTTGTTTTCATAATAATTTTTTATTAATATTTCCATGAAATATCATGGGATTTAATTTTAGCAGGTACACCACCAATTAATATGTTATTATCTTTAAATTCATTAATAACCACAGAACCGTATGCTACAACAATATCGTCATTTAAAATTACGCCTTTACATAACGAACAATAAGCTGCAATCCAAACTCTATTGCCAATATAAATGGGTTTTGTAGATGTTTTCTCTTCATCTTTATATAATATTGTATGTCCATCTGTCGAATTTATCGTTACATTCCATCCTAAAAGACAATTGTTTCCAAAAATAATATTTGAATTGCTTCTTATATAACAATTATTATTGCAATAGAACTTATCTCCGAATTCTATCGTAGAATTCTTGTCACATCTAATCGTACTTCCATTTGATATTATTGCGTCACCATTGAATTTAATAATACAATTTTTAGCACCCAATAAAATAGTTCGTTTATTATATTGCAATCCAGGACTTCCTGTATCGCAAGCTATTTTTATCGAAAAACGTTTTAGTGGTTTATTAATGAGTATTTGTCCTTTTGATATGTTCTTTATTTTTATTTTCCAGCCAACCATGAAAGGGTGTCTTATCGCATGCCTGATAGGAAGATATCTAAAATTAAAGAGTATTGAAGGTAGTATATTATTTATTTTTGACATACTTATATTTTAATTCTTTTAGTTTATTTTTTAATTTTGAGCGCTCATTATACGTTATACCAAGATAATAGACAACAATTATTACAATAAAAATTGATGTAATAGAAGTTAGTATAAATGTAAAAAAATTAATATTAAAATAACTTTGTATATATTTGGACAAACAGAAGCATATAAATCCTATTGTTAGATTTTTTAATACAATGATTGTAAAATACTTCAATTTGTATAGAGGAACAAGTTGCTTTAAAATAATGTATCTAGCAAATAAGCCTATGACAGAAACAAAACTTGTTGGATACATAACAGCATATGGTTCTGCTCCATTATATAATATGAAATAAGCAAAAGGCAATTCTAATAGCATGATAATGCATATAGATATTTGAAAAATTTTTATTTTTCCTGTAGCTTGTATTGCTGCAACTATTGGTTGAGTCATGGAATTAATAAGTGCACATATTAATGTAAGATACAAAAATGACGAAGTATACTTGGGTACAGTACCTAGCCATAATTTTAAAACATAATCAACATTGATTATTATCGGTATTATTATTATAAGTATTAAAAAGAAAGAATATCTAATTCCTGTATGTACTAAAATACTACTTTTCTCAATGTTACCTGATGCATATTGTTTTACAATTTGTGGATTTAATGCCATAATAAAATTATTAGAAAAATTTGATATGACTCCATTTACTTGAAACGCAATGCCACGTGCTGCATTAATAATTGTACCACAAAAAATATTTAAAATAACGTTTGATGCTTGTTCTCTAAATGGAAATGCCAATCCCCCAAAAACGCTCCAACCTGCAAAAGAAAACATATCCTTAAATATTATTTTGTTGAAAACGAAATGATATGAACACTCATCAAAATGTGATTTACAATAAATACCATAAAATAATCTAATTATAATTCCGACTAATGCAATTAAAATAGCATAAATTATCAGTTTGTCATAAGAAATTATAAGTAAAAGATACACTACAAGTAATTTTAGAGTCACTTCAAATATACTTATATATGCAAAAGCCTTCATGTGTTCATGAGCAACAATGCATGAATTGTAAGGGACACTTATTATTGATAACATAAATGTGAGGATAGAGCACTGATACACCCAATTAGCAGCTGTCATTCTTGTTGGTTCTATGTTAAGATGTGTATTTACAAACCAAAGTCCAACGGTTTCTGCTATAAAGAATATAATTATTGCTAAAATGGCATGTATTGTAACAGAAGTACAGAAAATTGTCTTAAGTTTTTCTTTGTCGCCTCGTCCAAGCTCAAATGAAATAAAGCGTTGGGAAGCTGCTGTTAATGCAGAATTAAGGAATGAAAGCATTGCGACAAATCCTCCAACTACATTATAGACACCATAATCACTAACTCCCAAGGTATTAAGAACCACACGGCTGGTATACAAACTAACCGCGATGGTAAGCAACATCCTGAGATAAAGTAATATAGTATTTTTGGCGATTCTTTTATTATTAGATGCTAATGATGACATTAGTTCCTTTTATCTGATTTATTACTAATATTATTTAGTCCCTTCTAAATATATCCCTCGTATAAACCTTGTCCTTTACATCATCCAGACAGCTGTCGTATCTGTTGGCAATGATAGCCTTAGACATTGACTTAAATTCGTCCATGTTGTTTACTACCTTTGAGCCAAAGAACGTGCTGCCGTCTTCGAGTGTAGGCTCATAGATAATGACTGTTGCGCCCTTTGCCTTGATGCGCTTCATTACGCCCTGTATGCTTGACTGGCGGAAGTTATCACTATTTGACTTCATCGTCAGGCGGTAAACACCGATAACACACTGATGCTCCTGTGCAGGGTTGAAGTCGCCACGGTTGAAATAGTCATAATATCCTGCCATCTTCAATACCTGATCGGCGATGAAGTCCTTACGTGTGCGGTTGCTTTCAACAATGGCATGTATCAGATTCTCAGGCACGTCAGCATAGTTTGCCAACAGCTGCTTCGTATCTTTCGGCAGGCAATAGCCGCCGTAGCCAAAGCTCGGGTTGTTATAGTGTGTGCCAATTCGCGGGTCAAGGCATATACCCTGAATGATGGCCTGAGTGTCAAGTCCTTTCACTTCTGCGTATGTGTCAAGTTCGTTGAAATAGCTTACACGCAGAGCCAGATATGTGTTGGCAAAAAGCTTTACAGCCTCTGCCTCTTTGAGTCCCATAAGCAGTGTGTCGATGTTCTCCTTTATGGCACCCTGCTGCAGCAGTTCGGCAAATATCCTGGCTTTCTCCTCCAGATTATCGCCAGCAATGGCCTTTATAGCCTCGTTCTCGTCATCACGTCCTGCGATATGTTTCGGATATCCTACGATGATACGGCTGGGATAAAGATTGTCATACAGTGCCTTGCTCTCTCTCAGAAACTCCGGCGAGAACAGCAGGTTGAACTTCTTACCCTGCAGCTTTGCGTCGTTCTTGAAACGCTCAGCATACTTGACATAAAGGCTTCGGCAATAGCCTACGGGTATGGTGCTCTTTATCACCATCGTGGCATCAGGATTGACATCCAGCACAAGGTCGATAACCTCTTCTACATGACTTGTGTCGAAATAGTTCTTCACAGGGTCATAGTTTGTCGGAGCTGCTATAACCACATAGTCGGCTTCCTTATATGCAGCTGCACCGTCAAGCGTTGCAGTCAGGTTAAGTCCTTTTTCTGCGAGATATTTTTCTATATAGTCATCCTGTATCGGGCTTATCTTGTTGTTTATTTTCTCTACCTTTTCAGATATAACGTCAACTGCAGTTACTTTATGGTGCTGGCTTAAAAGTGTTGCGATACTAAGTCCTACGTAGCCTGTTCCGGCCACAGCAATCTGTAAGCTATTAAAATCTTTCATATCTATAATTATTTTTATTGATATTGTTATCTTTTTAAATGGTTTTATGTATAAAACTCAGTGAACTATGAGGCTTTCAGATAGAGCCATCTTATTTTTTTATGTTTTCGTATTTTTTATTACCTATTTGAAGATGACTACCGTCAGCCCATGAATGAACTTTAGAAACAGTGTAAGTGTATTTTATCTTTTGTCTGTTTCCAAAAGTTGTAATTTTTTGATCGATAATCAAATCGCACGTTAATGTCGTTCCTGCGTCAAATTTTACCTCACGATTCATGACCTGTGTTATAAAGTCATTATCTTTTATTGTGAATGTGATATTTTCCCCATTGTATTTACCTTTCCATTTTACGGATTTTATATTAACAAGTACAGGAGAAATGACGATTATAGTTGTTGAAAGTATTTTATCTGTTACTTTTTCATTATTAGAAATAATGTGAGAATCGAAGTCTTTTCTTTCAATAACGTTATTTACAAATTGCCTTTGAGTGCTGCTATCAGTCAATGTTGTTTCTATTTTTGTGATAGAGTCATCTTTTTGTACATTTTTATAATAACAACTGGCAAATTTTGCTAATCGTTCATTGTCTTCTGTCAATATCTCTGCCTCCTCTTTGGTGAAGTTACCGTTCTTCAAGGCCGTAGCTGCTTCAATAAGATTTTTGCTATCTTCGTTTTTACTAACAGCCGGAGCATATTTGTGACTTAGATAAGCACCTAATATTAGAGAAAACGCTGTAGCTGTGGTAGTACTTAAGAGATTTATCTTTAGATTATCAATCCAACCACCTTCTTGGCTTGGATAGAGTTTTACCTCAAAATCTTTATAGCCTGTAATTTTTGATATTTCCTGTATCTCATGAAGCAGGTATGATTCATATTTATTATGAAGAAAGGCGTTAACATTATGAATTTTGTCTTCCTTTAAATAATAATGTATCTGAAGTAATAATTCTTTTGTGTCATTCATAAATTATTGTCTGATTATGAAGTATGTAGGGGTGATATTAATTTCTGAGATAGTTTAATGATATTAATGTTGATGTTCTGTTAAAATGTTTATTAACGAGAATATTAAAACGTACTTTTTAATATCATTTTTTACTCTTATTTAGATATTGTCATAATCATCTGGAAGCGATGTTAACTGTATTGATGTTATTTCATTGTCAAAATGTGTAAGGAGCATTTCAGAAAATCTACCATGATATACTCCATATGTTAATTTTGACATCTTTATATCTCTTCGTGATAATATACCAAAAATTAATTCATCACCACTAGTATAGTATTTTAACCAAGCTTGGTTCCGCCATTGTAGAGGTGTGTGTGTGAAATCTCCGTCATCATCTAATATCCATGTATCTATTTGATTAGACTTTATAGAGTTAACAATTTTTTTATAAAGGAGGGTTGCACCTATTGGGGTTTTAATATGTATGGACATAATGTTCTAATTTTTATTCTTAATTTTTTCTGCATCGTCACTTTTAGAAATGCGCTTTTCTGAGTTGTTCTTTTTAACATTAACCTTGGTAATATATTCAATTTCATCTTTAAGAGCAAAAAATGGATTATATAGTGCATCATAAGCTCTTCCTATAATACCGCTAAATTGAATAAGCTCTATCTTTCTGTCGCCAACGTTAATTATATGCTGAAATGATATACCAGGATAAATATCGATATAAAATATCTTGGTAATACCAAGTTGATATGCTTTTTTTGCACAAAGTTCGCATGGACTTGCAGTAGTAAAAAGATACCCTCCTTCAATGCCTTCAGAGCCATATTTTGCAAGTTGTAGAAATGCATTTTCTTCAGCATGTAAAGAGCGCGTATATACTTGATTTTTCTCTTGAATAAGTCCAATATAAAAATCTTTAAAGCAGAAAGCTAAAGGTATACCATTTAAATTGCCTTTTACGCAACTATATTTTTTATATGTATCTTTTACGAAAGTCCTAAATCTATCATCATTTTTTTCATATTCACTAAATGCAGATAAGTCGTTTAAATTATATAAATCTTCAAGAGACCTTAGCGAGCATGGTGTTTGACCTTTAGCAACAGTATTCCATCCAATTGCTTTTACTGAGTAGTTCTTGTCAGTAACAACAGCTCCTACTTGTCTTGATATACAACCTGAATTATATTTTGCCGTGTTAGCAATTTGCATTATTCTTTCTTCATGTGTAGGCTGTACTAATCCAGGATGTAGTATTAACGATATAATATGTATTAATTGGCGTTTTAGATTACTATTGTGTTCTATTGGTTCATTATTGTGTGCTATATGAATGTCTGACAATTCAATACATTTTTGAACGTCCTGAGTGTTGTATGATTCGTTTATATCTTTACGCTTATTTGGATATTCAATTTCATCAATCTTTTCAATTTCAGATTTTCGATAATTGGCAGCAACTAAATTTCTCTGTCTATTATTATTGCTTGTTGTTATTGACATTAAATAAAAAGCAGAATATCTTTCACGAAAGTATAATACTTCGTAAGGATTGCGTAATGTATCAATTATGAAAAATGCCGGAAGTTTATCTGTATCCAACATTTTCCTGCGCATTTTTATTATTTTATTAATTGTTCTGGCTAATCCAGACGGATCAGATGATTCCTCCTCTTGTTTTATGGAACCATATTTTCTGATATTGTTGCCCCAATATTGAAATTGACTTGTATGGAGTTCCGGAAGATTTTCCAGAATTAGTTTCATAACTTTCTCTCTAAAAGCCGGAATATCTTCATTAATAAACTTCCAATAATTATTCGCTTCATTATATGCACCAGAATCTTTTAAAGATATGTTCCTATATTTTTCAGAATCTAAATAAGCATCTATATCATTCACTATCTTACAGTTAGCCTCAAAATCTGATTTTATTTCTTCTCCAAGAATTTTTCTTAACTGTTCCTTTTTACTATCATCTATATTCTGATTTTTATTCGGATCACATCCTATTGAGTCAATAAAACTGTCAAAACCTTCTTTTAATACATAATAAAATATTATATCACTAGCTTTTATTACTTGAAAAGAGTATTTCGATGTATCCCATACTTTCTTAAGAAATGTATATTCAATCTTGTATTTTCTTGCATCATTGTCAATTCCATCATGATCGACTTTGGGTATGGGTGGAAATATTTTGTTAAAACCTTCTTTTAATAAATTGGCAATGGTCGTACAGCCACTACCTGTACGGCCTGTTAGACCAATTATCATAAACTTCCTGCGAAGTTCAAATACATTATTAACCAAGTCCATGATTATTAGATTTTGATATTATTGTATTTTTAATTTACCAGATTTATGGTATTTATACCATTATAGTCATTATTAAAAAGCATGATGCTTTATAAGATATTTGGGCGTATCCAATGTATGAAGCAATACGTGTACCGCTGCCACCGGCTAATACAATTCCTTTCATGTAATTTGTTATTTATTGTATTGATTTGCGAGTTAAAACTCAGTGAGTTTTGAGGGGAAAAACAATGATTTTCTATGCAGAAATGATTGCTTTTCGGGAGTTATGAAGTTAAGCCATGTGCTTTGTGGGGTATTGTAATAACTTCGTTGTTTACTCCTGTTCTTAATAGTTTATCTTTACATATCTAGAGCATAATCACCTTACTGTAACCTTATCATGTTTTTGCACATTTTAGTCGATTTTCAACATATAATGAATGTTAATTTTTTGTCATTCAAAATTTGGATATTAACATTGTTAACGTTTTTTTTACTCGCTTTTTTAGGCATATTTTCGCATAAAAGTGACAACCTTGCCTATAAGGTTGCAGTGGCATACGCCTCATCATCACGCATTATCTTATATCATTTATTATCAACGTCTTACACT
>ENA-OPEU01000077-OPEU01000077.1-human-gut-metagenome-genome-assembly--contig:-NODE-77-length-15568-cov-3.208664_pt1 | contig 15568 bp, 9 predicted proteins | sample MGYA00241639_ERZ501541 | MGnify/ENA primary metagenome ERZ501541 (study PRJEB25962, sample SAMEA2042428) | human gut metagenome | biome: human gut; feature: human-associated habitat; material: faeces...
ACGTACGCTGTACATACTAGAAGCTGAGTTGACAAAGAATTCTACTCCGTGTATGCTTGAAGGTTCGCGTTTTACAACACCGAACATCGAATTTTCTGTTGCAGTTCCAATTCCAACTGATGTGGTCAGGGTTCCGTCGTCAATGCGCTGCAATACTGCGTCGTTGGCAGGAGCGTTCCATGTTACATTAGCAGAGGTTCCGTCTTCAATGACAGTAACCTTGCCGGCTGGCTTCTGGTTGTCAAGAAGTGTTATTGTACCAAGGTCTGTGTCGCTTTCAACTCCAAAGTTCTTAGTTCCCTCGAGAAGCTTATTCTTTGTTATACTTACAGCGTAGTTACCGTCTTTGAATACGTCAGAGAAGCAGAATGTTCCGTCAACGGCTGTTTCTGTCTCTTTGTTGTCATATCCGCTCAGAACCACCTTTGCACCTGCTACCGGTTCGCCAGCAACATCTACAACAGTACCGCTGATCTTGTATGTAGGCCGTGCGGTCATTTCGATGTCGCATTGAGTAACATTGTGTTCGGTTACTGATGCTGATGCTGATGCATTTTCATATCCTAAGGCCTGTACGTCTATATTGTAGTTTCCTTCGGGGAGATATTCCAGACGGTATTTGCCTTCATTGTCTGTAACAGATTTAAATTCTCCGCCATTAGTGATGACTGTTGCTCCGGCTACGGGTTTGCCGTTACAGGTTATTATACCTTCAACATATCCTTCGTGGTCCTCACTTACCTGTATATTGCCGACACTCAGCTTATAGTTTGCGTAATATGTGCGGTATAAGAAACCGATGTTGTATTCTGCTGTAGCTTTAATCTCAGGAAGATTTGCGCGCAGGCTTACAACCTGATCTGATACGATTTCAAACTGGTTGATGCTGTCCTGTGAAGCTATGTCTGTTCCTTGTCCGAATGATACGGCCAGTGTCTCCGTTACTTTATTGCTTCCGGGCAATGCATCGAATGTAACCTTATATCTCTTGCCTGCTTCAAGCTTTACGCGCGGTGATATCAGCCAGTCGGCAGCTGCAATTTCGTCATAATTATATGAGCAGATAGCTCCTTTTATAGAACCGTACATGCCGTCAGACCATTTCCATGTGTCATAATTGCCGTTAGCGTCTATAGTTGTCCATAGCTTGAACTCGTCGACATTGTTAAATTCAAAGGTAACAGGGCTTGTGTATGCTGGTCCGAGGATAACAGTCTCTGACCTTACGCTGTCGCCGGTGGCGTTGTCTGTATGCGGAACTATGGCATAGGTGTATCTGCCCATTTCTGTCAGAGTCTCGTCTGTGAATGATGTCTCTTTTATTGCTGTAGCAACCTTTTCGCCTTCAAGACTGCTGTTCTTAAATCTGATAACATCATAATTCAGAGTATTTACGTCGATATATGAGCTCAGCTTGCCCTCTGTAGGCGCTGTCCATGACAGCTGTCCATTGTTGCCGTCAGCAATAAGCTTGATGTCGGTAACTCCCAGAGGATCTCCTTTTCCTACATATGAGCCAACGCAGGCTCTGTCTCCACGGCCAATGCTGTTTCCGGGGACAATTCTGTATGTGTAGTATCCGCGTTCTGTGATGTTGTTGTCGGTCCATGTCTGATGGCCGCCTATTGTCGGGTTGACTATAGAGTCTACTTTCACGCCGTCTCTCAGCACAAGCACATAGCTAAGTTCCTCGAGTGTGCCTCCTCTGCCATATGTCTTTGACGGGTTGTCCCACTCAAGTGTTGCTGTGAGCGCACCATTTTGGCCTCTTGTGATGCTCAGATTTTGTACCTTTGCCGGAGCGCTGGCTTCAGCAACTGTAAATGGTACGGATATACCCATTAGAGAAGATTCCTTGTTGTCCTTAAACTTCGCAAATGGAGTTACATGTGCTGTTTTCGTGTCAATCATGACTGCATCGTAAATCCATGATGATGTAGACCAATTATAAGTGGTGAATCTTAGATAAAGTTGTCCGCTGTCGTTGTCATAGAACAGGCAGTCACCACTATACATGAAGGCATCACCTGGGTTATAGTCAAGTGTTCCTATATATTGGCATTCGCATGTGTGCTGATTAATTTTGTATAAAGAGCCCCAGTAGCTTATGCCATACATTTCTCCGTCATAGGTAGATGTCATCACGTGCATGTGTTCTTCCATGTCTGATGCTTGTGCAGCAGAATTGATGACGTCATAAGTTAATGTTCCTACATTTGTTATTGCTCCGGTTTCAAGGTCAACCTTAACAAGACCGTCGCCGCCGTTGAAACTGTTAAGGCCATACATCGTTCCACTTTGATAATCATACGAAAAGTTGCTTACTGCTTGTCCGTTATTTACGCCACCGTAATCAGCAATCTGTCTCTGCGTTTTACTTTCCATGTCAAAAGCCCAAAGACCGTGGACTTTGATACCATTATAAACTTGTTCGTATTCAAAATAATAATAGGTGTTGTCTACAATCTGTCCGCCACAGACCATATTGTAGGTCATTGTTTGAAACAGACTTACGTTTTTGAGGGTATCACTCAATTCAAATGTATAGATACCTTTGCCAAACTCTTCGTTGTCTGATAGTGCATAAACCGTCTTGACATCTGAAGCAAAAGCTTGACATAAGACTCCAGATAACACGCAAAGCGATGTCACAAGATAATAATGTAATTTGCTTTTCATGTGTTTAAAATTTAAATTAATACTATATCAGTTAACTGATTTTTTCAATACAAAGATAAATAAAAAACATTGTTTGTTGTAACAAAATGTATAAAAAATGGCCGCTGTCAGTTTTTATCTATATACTTTTAAGCGTTGTAGCTGAAAAATTGTGATATTTTGCTATCATGAAGTCATCTTAAATTAGTAACTTTGCAAACAGTTAAACGTTAAAAAAATAGAACTATGAAAAGATTATTGCAATTTTTATTCTTTGCTTTCATCTATGTCATGACAATGGAAGCAGTGCCGGCATATCGTGGTGCGATAAATGCTTTGCAGCCAGACGGAACAACCATCACTTTTTATATAAATGGTGATGAGCATTGGCATCAATGCATAAGCACTGACGGATATCTGCTCAAGCAGGACGAGGACGGAGGATACAGGTATGCAAGCTTGACAGATAAAAATATGCTGACAATTCAGGATTCGCCTTTGGCGCATAATCCAGATATGCGCTCTCTTACAGAAATAAGATATGTAGGCAAGCTGAAAAAAGCAACAGAATTGATAAATAATATATCAAGGCCTGACAGAATGAATAAGGCCATGAAGCAGAATAGCAGCAACTCTCGTTTTAAAGTGGGAAATTATCCTACTATAGGAGAGGGACGTTGTCTTGTACTTTTGGTAGAATTTGCAGATAAGGATTTTTCTCTTGACAAGGACTTTCATGACCGTATGCTCAATGAAAGCGGATTTAGCGACAATGGAGCTACAGGCTCTGCGAGAGACTATTACATTGCACAGTCAAGTGGGGTATTCGTACCACATTTTGATATCGTAGGTCCTATAAAACTATCGCACAATACGGCATATTATGGTAGTGACAGTTTTATGACAACTGATCAAAATGCAGGCCTTATGATAAAAGAGGCATGTCAGTTGGCAGACTCGGAATATGATATAGACTTTTCGCAATATGATGGTGATGGTGACGGAAAGGTGGACATGGTATATGTTATTTATGCAGGTTATGGGCAGCATGCCGGCGGCGGCTCTAATACAATCTGGCCACATAAATATCTTTTGTCTGCATATAACATAAATTTGAATCTCGATGGCAAGACGGTTGATACGTATGCCTGCTCGTCTGAACTTTTCGGCAACAGTGGTGTGCAATCATCAGGTATAGGCACAGTTTGTCATGAATTCAGCCATGTGCTGGGACTTGCGGATCATTATAACACATTAGATGCCACGGATTATAAACTTGGTTCATATGATATAATGGAGTATGGCCCTTATAATAATGACGGCAAGACGCCTCCGTCATATAATGCATTTGAACGTATGACTTTGGGCTGGCTGACTCCAGTAGAGCTGACTGAACCTACAGACAATGTTACGATGGGGCATCTGGCAGAGACAAACTCTGCATATATACTTACAACAAGCAATGAAAATGAATTCTATCTCATGGAGAACCGTCAGCAGCAAGGCTGGGACAGATATATCCCGTCAGGAGGACTTATGATAACGCATGTTGACTATGATGAAAATGTATGGAATAACAATAGCGTTAACGACGACACATCACACCCGAGATTCCATTTAGTTCCTGCAGATAATCATCTTGCGTATAATGCGATTGCAGGTGGTAATACAGAAGAAAAGGATTTGTATCCTATTTCGTCTAATAACAGTTTTACGGACATTTCAACTCCGGCTGCACTGCCATATACGGGGGAAACCTTAGATAAATGGATTACAGACATAAGTGATGATAATGGGACTATTGTATTCAATTTTATGTCAAACCATCTTAAAACGCCAAAAAATATCAAGGCGGATGTAAATGGCAATGATAGTTTTACGGCATCTTGGGATATGGTTGAACATGCAAGCAGCTATGTGGTCAACCTTTATAAGTTGGGATATAAGTCTGAACAGAAGGTCGCTTTGCAGGAAGGTTTTTCCATGATGACATCAGGAACTTCTGAATCAGCAAATTCTACAGATATAAGTGAAAGTATTGATGATTATGTAACTGAAAAAGGTTGGACAGGAAGTAAGGTTTATCAGGCAGGCGGCTGGTGTCAGATTGGAAATGTTTCAGAAGGCGGTATGCTCATCACACCAGTGTTGAATCTTAAACGATATGACGGTAATTTCGCGGTGGCAGTAACGGTAAAGGCTGCTTCTGGTGAAACGCCTGTTTTCAGCGTCAGCGCAAATGGAATGAGCGGCAAGACAAGAATAAACAGCGTATGCCGTACATACTTGTTCCGTTTCAACAATGGTATTTCAAAAACACCTGTTACTTTTGCCACTAATTTAGGACGTGCCATAATAGATTCTATAACAATTATAAGAGGCGAAGACGAGGGATTGTTTGCTGACGCCAAAGTGGTTGAGGTAAGCGGCGAGCCTGAAGTAATTGAGGGTGAAGTTGAAGATACAGACTTCCTGCATACAGACACTGTTACAGTTGATGGCGTGAAAGAACTTTATTATACGTTCAAGAATTTGGAGCAAAAATCATATTATGCATTTGCAGTAAAAGCTGTAAGCCGTGATGCTGAATCGGCATTCTCTGAAGAAGTGGTTGTTTATACAGACGAGTCATCGGCTATAACGATGCCCGATAATGATAAATATGGTTTAGACAATACACCTGTAAGTATTTTCACCATCGATGGAAGAAAGGTTGAAAATATGAACGTTCCCGGTGTTTATATCATTAAGAAAGGAAATTCTGTTAGAAAAGTAGCAACATATTAACCCTAAATATTATGAACATGAAGAAGAATGTTATTATTGCATGTACGGCCTTACTGCTTGCAGGCAGTGCGAAGGCACAGATTACTTATTTTAGTACAGGGTTTGATGAAGGCATGCCGTCAGCTTTTACTTTGCATGATGTTGACGGACGTACACCATCAACGGATATGCAAAATCTTGGATTTACTGTTGGAATTCCATGGATTGCATACGAGGAGGGCAATGATGGCAATATGGTAGCATGTAGCACGTCTTGGTATAAAAACGCAGGAAAATCGGACGACTGGATGGTGACAGGAGCCATAGCAATAGAATCTGAAAAGACAGTGCTTTCATGGCGCTCGAGAGCTAGTGACAAGGATTATCGTGACGGATATAAAATATATATATCAGAAAAAGGAACTGCAGTTGAAGACTTTGACAAGTCAGCGCCTTTGTTTGAAGTTTTAAAAGAAAGCTACAGCTGGACTGAACATGTTGTAGATCTCTCGGCATATGCAGGAAAAACTGTATATATAGCTTTTGTTAATGACAGTCAGGATAAAAATTGTCTTTATGTCGATGATATCTTTGTTGGTGTGGAGTCTAATGTCGGATTGACGACAAATCTTGGACGTGTGATACAGCAATATGGTGATGTGGCTGTATCAGGACAAGTTTTTGCCACAGGGGAAAAAAGCATAACGTCCTATAAAGTAGGATATAGAATTAACGGTGAAACTTATGAACAGGAGTTTGACGGAACACTGGAGCCCGGCAAAAAGACAGATTTCACCCTTGACAAGAAATTTAATATCTCGCGTAATCAGACTTCTGAATATGAGGTATGGATAAAGAGCGGCACGGACAGCACTGGCGTAAAAGGGCGCGTGTCTGCATATCCCAGAAAACTTGTGTCAGAAGAGGTTACCGGAACATGGTGTGGTTATTGTGTAAGAGGTATTGTTGCAATGAAAGAGATGAACGAAAAGTATCCGGACTCATTCATTGGCATTGCTATTCATTGCAGTAGTGCAGCATGGACAGATGCGATGTCATTTGGTGTTGAAGACTATCATGACTTGCTTTTCTCAAAATGTAATCTTTCTGGGTATCCTCGTTGTGTGTATAACCGAAATACAATGTATTCGATTGATCCGGGAGATATGGAAACATATTATAAGCAGATTATGGATAATTCGACAAATAATTGCGGTATACAGCTTAATGCTTCGTATGATGAGGCTACAAATGAGATTACTGCAAATACGAACATTTATTTTGCTGCAGACATAGATAAGGCTGATTATCGTCTGGCATACGTTCTCGTTGAAAACAACGTACACCGTACCAATGAAGACATTGGTATTCCGGAAGGAAAACCGACAGGATATGAGCAGAATAATTATTATGCAGATAACGCAATGGGAGAGATGGGCGGATTTGAAAACCTTCCGTCAACGATTCCTGCAGATCAGATGTGGTATAATGATGTGGCAAGAACAATATATCCTGATTATAATGGTGTATCTGGAGTTATACCGGAAACAATAAAAGAAGGAGACCATTTTTCATATTCATGCTCTTTTGAGATACCAAAGAATGTGCTTGAAAAGAAAAACACAGAGCTTATAGTGTTGTTGATAAATAAGAATGGAATAATTGATAACGCCGATAAGGTAGCCATTGATGGACTTACAACCGGTATTTATACAGTAAGGGATGATAACGTCGCAAATGAAGATGATGCGTATTATAATGTTAATGGCATGCGTGTGAATTATCCAGGTAAAGGTATATATATTCACAAGGGTAAGAAAATCTTAAAATAATAATGCCATTGTTATATTTGAATAACTGAGACGTATTTGTTGTAAGGCACTATAGAATATTTGTCCATTTATGCAAAATATTTTATAGTGCCTGCCGGATTGTAAGTAAGATGTTATATTTTGCGTATGAAATCATCAAGACTTTCTCCGTGCTGTAAGCCGAGTTTTTTTCTTAATCTGTAGCGATTGCTGTTAACACTGTCTGGACTTACAGACAACATACCGGCTATCTGTTTTGCTCTTATGCCAATTCTGACATACGCACATAATCTTAAATCGTTTTCTGTAAGTTCTGCACTTATCTCTTTCAACTTTACAAAGAATCCAGGATGAACAGAGTCAAAATGAAGCTTAAAACGAGACCATTCGTCATCATTTTTAAGACTGTCGCCAATGACACTATTAATTTGCTTGACATACTCCGTTGGTATCAGGTTTTGCTCTGAATATCGTTTTGTTATGTCACTTATCTGTTGTAACACTTCGTTCTTGTTTGCTAAAAGTAATGTTGATGAACTTATTTCGCAGTCTTTTTGTTTTATGTCTCTTTCAAAATTTTGTCGGTTTATACTGTAAATAAGTGATTCTTGCTGTAAGCTGTTTCGTAATTCTCGGTTTTCTATCTTCCTTATTTTATAGCGTTGGTATAAATATACAAATACAGATACGGCGACAAGTATTAAAATAATTATAGATAGAATCATAACGTACATTAATGTACGGTTTAGCTCGGCATCTTTTTCTAGTAGGTTTATTCTGTCGTTGCTTCGCGCGATTGCCTCTCTTGCCTTAGCCTTGGGCAGGTCCTGATTTCGTATCTCTGTTTCTCTTGCTTTATATTCGTTCATGTATTTCTCAAGGTACTTGTATGCTTCATCTTTTTTACCAAGTTTGTCTGATACCTTCCATAGCATTTCATATATTTCGGTTAGAAATTGTTCTCCCTTTAACATTTCTGTAATTTTTTCTTGCTCATGAAGCAATGTCAAGGCCTCTGAGTATTTCTTTTGCGCATATAGAACCTTTATGTGGTTAATATTATATAGCGTGGTAAAAATAAGATTTCCGTAAGCATTCTTTTCCAAAATGCTTAATGCATGGTTATCATATATAGCTGCGCTGTCAATTTGGTTCTTTTCGAGGAAAAGCATGCTTATATTCGTTAATGCTTGAAATGTCATACCCCAGTCTTTTTTGCCACTTTCAACAGATTTTTTATATAGTTGTAACTTTTTTTCTCCTTCAGCAAAGTAAGCTTGAAAAAAATATATTCTGTTAAGAGGAAATTTTACTTTTTCATATTCTTTGCCTGCAAGCATAAGTGGGCTTTTGGCGTTTTCAGGATCGTTAATATCTAAATATAATTGTACAAAAAGTAAATATACATTACCGAGAAAGTAATGATCTTCGTATTTTTGAAAAACAGGTATGGTTGATTTTAGCAGGTTATATGCTTCTAGATATCTTCCGTAGCGTTCATAGTTTCCTGCCAATTGGTAATTAATGCATGCCATGTCGTAGTCATAGTTGATTGAACAAAGCTTTTTTGCTTGCTCTAATAAAGGTATGCATTGTTGGGCCGATGCATTCATCTGTATAGTCCTGGCTTTCCAAAATAAAGCTCGGGCTTTTAATTGTTTGTTCCCTTTTTCCTCAGCAATTTTATATAGTTTGTCAAGGTCTTTTATTTCTATTTTAACACGATTGTTTTCAAAATCCATGCGACATAATTTACTTGCAATGGAGTCAAATTCTTTATCAATAGGCATAAAATTATACTTTTGTCCTTTAGCATAAAGAGGTAATATAAGTAATACAATCAGAAAAATATATTTAACGTAAAATCTTTTCATGTTATTTTAATTTATTTGTCTGAGACGTATAAGATTCATATAAAAATATGTTTTTTATGATGACTGCAAATGTACATAAAATATATGATTTTGTAGCCAAATTAGAAATTAAATAAGATCGTATTAAAAAATGATGCATTATGAATTGTAAGACAAAATGAAAGTATTTAATCATGATTCTAGTTCTTGTGTTAAATACTATGATTTGTTTCTGAAAAAATGAATAACTTTAGTTCACATAAGGTATAGTTTTTATGTTTGATTTTATTTTTTATCACCTTGTTAAAGTTGGCGTGCTTCTTAATTCGTTCTTTATTTCCGGTATCTTTTAAGTGTGAATACTTTATCTGTAGTTACAGAGAATGTTATTGACAAAATAATAAATTAATTACAATAAAAGTCTATTTTCTTGCCGTTATGGTTATATTAAATTATTTTTGCCTGTAAATACAAATAACTGTACATGGAAATGTCATCTGTAGCTGTTCAAAAAATAGCTTGACAAATTTATCGAAAACACCCGAAAGGGGTTATGTATGATGAATGGTACGATAACGGCATAAATAATTATCTAAAATTATGAGAACAACAATATTATGTATTTTGCTTTTCTGTGCTTATGCGCTTGTCGCAAAAGCGCAGAAAATAGAACCAGAGGTGAATGAGAATGTTGAACTGATGAGCATATTGGCGCGCATGGCCGGATATCCTGAATATAAGATGGATATGGCAGGGCAATATATAAAAGACATGGATGAATATTTTAAGAGTCAGACGAAGCATCCGGCTGTGCAGTATATGAAAGAACTCAGAAACAAGTACGGCATATCTTTTGATGCCGTGATGTCTATGGCGATACATCTTAATAACCTGAGCGGCACGTTCTCGCTGATAGACGAAGAAGTGCCGACGCTGGAAAAGAGATGGGGCAAGGTGGACAAGACGGAGTTTTTGACACAGCTCGGCAACTTTTATAAAGATTCAAGGTTCAACGACTTTTTCAATGCACATAAAGCCCTGTATGAAAAAGGACTTGAGGCTTATCGTGAGAATGTGATAAAGTATCTTGACACAAACTGGTATTCTGCCTTTTATGGTAAAGAGCCGCAGGAAGTATTTTCTGTGATTATTGGCTTTTGTAACGGCGGTGGAAACTATGGAGTTAACAGACACGTAAGAGGCAACAAGAAAGAAGTGTTTGCCGTTGTGGGCTATTATGTTGACAAGGACGACAAGCCGATGTACAGCAAGGAATATCTGCCTACGCTTGTGCATGAGTTTAATCACTCCTTTGTAAATTATCTGCTTGACGAGAAACGATATCCCGGTCATGTGAAAGATATGGAACAGGCGGCAACAGGCATATTTGAGCTGTCTAAATGGGCTATGGCAAAGCAGGCATACGGCAACTGGAAGACAATGATAAACGAATCGCTGGTGCGCGCAGCCGTAATCTGTTATATGTTGGACAATGATTATAAGCCGGAAGAAGTGAAACAGGAGTTGTCGGAGCAGATTCAGCGCAACTTCAGATGGATGCCTGAACTGGTGAATCTGTTGAGAAAATATGAGAAGAAACAGCATAAGTATGGAAACTTCGAGAACTTCTATCCGCATGTCATAACCTTCTTCGCTGATGTGGCGAAAAAGGAAAATGAACAGTTCAACGTGTTAAACTGAAATTGGTAATGAAAATCTGCTCAATATAAAGCAAAAATACAGGCAGAAGTATAGTACCCGATTTTGGGTAAAATGCGTTTTGAGCAGATTTTGGATAAGTGTAAGAATCTAAAATCTTGATATATGGTTTTGATTTAAAAAAATAATGTTAACTTTGCAGTTAAGCATGCATTGGCTTGTGGAAAATCTTGAATTTAAGATAAAAATATGATAGAGCAAGTTTTGATAAAGAATTATAAGTCAATAAGAGATTTGTCGCTGCCGTTGAACAGACTTAATGTGCTCATTGGTTCAAACGGTGCGGGCAAAAGCAACTTTATTTCATTCTTTGAACTGATTAAGGCTATCTATGAACAAAGGTTTGGAAGCTATACATTGTCAAAGGGTGGTATTGATAATTTGTTGTATCATGGAAGGAAAAAATCCGCATCAATAGAAGGATTGATAGATTTTGATAATACCAATGCTTTCTTTTTTGAGATAAAGCCGGCACAGTCGAACAAAGGCTATCTTGAGAATACAGGTGACTATTTTAATAATTTTCATAAGTCGGGAAAAAATTATTCGCAGTGGAACAAAACATTATGGGATTCTGCAGTGGAAGAATCTTCGTTGGCATATAACACAGAATGGAGAGCGGCTTATTTGAGGACTTATTTAAAAAGTTTTATGGTGTATCATTTTCATGATACAAGCTTCACTTCCCCTATGCGTGGTGACTGCAACATAAACGACAATGAATGTCTGCGTGATAACGGTTCAAACCTGGCTGCTTATCTGTATTATCTGATGCAGAACGATGAAAAGGCTTTTCGCTTTATCGAGGGTGTCGTGCGTTCTGTAGCTCCTTATTTCAAAGGCTTTAAGCTTCGTCCTGACGCCAACAATAATAACAAGATACGTCTGGAATGGGAGGAAAAGAATACAGACATGTATCTCGACGGATACAGCTTTTCAGACGGCACTCTGCGTTTTATCGCTTTGGCTACGTTGTTGTTGCAGCCGAAAAAGCCTGAGGTTATTATTATTGACGAACCAGAACTCGGACTGCATCCTGCTGCTATCAATAAGTTGGCTGAGATGGTGAAAAGTGCTTCTGTAAAGAGTCAGATAATCTTGTCTACCCAGTCAACAAATCTTGTCAACTGCTTTGATGTTGACGACATTATAGTGGTAGACCGTTCAGACAGCCAGTCGGTGTTCCGTCATTTGTCAGGTGAAGAATTGGGAAAATGGATGGACGATTATAATCTCACTATCAGTGACCTGTGGGAGAAAAACATGATTGGAGGACAACTATGAAACGTTTGTATATCGTAGTGGAAGGACAGACGGAACAGGAGTTTGTCAATAGTCTTATTGCTCCATATTTGCAGAAATTTGAAATATATAGCGTCACGCCCGTTTTGATACGCACAAGCAGGAGCGGACGTGGAGGCATGGTTAACTATCAGCATCTGTATAATACAATAAAGATGCTACTTGCGTCATCACAAACAGACTTTGTTGTTACTACTTTAATCGATTTCTTCAGACTTCCTAATGATATGCCGAATTATGCTGAGAGTATGGCTATTAAGGATAAGACACAATGTGTAGAGGCTCTGGAAAATGCTGTTGATGACTCTGTCTGCGATTCGCGTTTCTTTTCTTACATACAGTTGCATGAGTTCGAGGCTCTTTTGTTTTCAAACAACAAAGGTTTTGAATGTTATTTTTCAGACGAGTGTGCAAGTAAAACAGCCTCAATAATTTCTTCTTATAATAATCCTGAGAACATAAACTCTTCTCCTGAAGGTGCGCCGTCAAAACGGCTATTGGAAATAAAACCTGACTACAACAAGGTGCTTGAAGGCAATCTTATTGCGCTGGAAGTAGGAATAGAGGCCATAATAGAAAAATGCCCGCGCTTTGCAGAATGGATGAATAGCATTGTCGAGAAGTGTAAAGATTAGGATGCTTTATTCCTAATAGCCGTTTGTGCTAATAATCCCAATAGGTACCTGCTTTTCTTGCCGTTATGGTTATATTAAATTACTTTTACCTATAATGCAAGTATTCGTACGTGGATAAAACTGATAAGATTACAATTTAAAGGCAATCATGCGTTGCTGGGGCATATGTATAAAATTATAATGACATGAGAATATTTATCGCAATACGATTTACTGAAGCGTTCAAGTCTTCAATATTGGATGCACAGGACGGACTGAAGGAATATGGAGTAAGGGGCAACTATACGCAGCCGGAGAACCTGCATCTTACGTTGGCATTTATCGGCGAGACGGAAAGGGTGGAGGAGATAAAGGCAGCTGTTGATGCCGTTAAGTTTGAGCCGTTTGTAATCAGAACGGGCAAGATGGGATGCTTTAACGGCAGAAGCAGGGTGGTGTGGCTCGGCATAGAAGGCGAGGACAAGGTGAAGGCTATAGCGCAGCAGCTGAGACGCAATCTTGACCAACGCGGCATTGACTATGCAAAGGGTAAGTTCAGTCCGCATATCACCCTTGTGCGCCAACCGTCGGAAATGCCTCTTGACATCGACGTGGAGAGCGAAAGCATGACTGTAAGCAAGATTTATGTAATGAAGTCGGAACGGATCAATGGCCGGCTCGTTTATACGGCATTGTAATTGGTTGATGATAAATCAGCGCAACTGAGCCTGAAGAATAGAGATGGAGTTTTGTAATATTAAAATTACGGACTGATTCATAATTATAATTTGATTGCAGTTACAGGTTGAATTTTGAAAATAGTTAAAGTTATTATGAAACTTAGACGCATAATATTATTTTATTTTGTATGCCTCGTAGGTGTTGTCAGTGCATTTGCCGCAAACGGCCATGAGATAAGATTTATTTATTGTTCTGACCTTCACTACGGAATAAGGCGACAGTTTAGGGGAGAGAAGGTTGATGCCTATAAGGTCATTGGCGAGATGGTGAAGTCGTTTTATCTGCTCAATAAAACAGATTTGCCCCCTGACGGAGGAGTAGGTGAGGGAACAAAGTTTGGCGAACCGGATTTTGTTGTGTGTACGGGCGATATATCGAACAGAATGCATGATGGGGTGTGGCAGGCATGCACATCATGGAGGCAGTTTGAAAAAGACTGGATAGAAACACTCGGATGTCCCATATATCTTGTTCCCGGTAATCATGACATATCAAATGCCATAGGATATCCGAAGAAACTTACACCTGCCAAGGATGAAACAAGTGCTATAGAAATATACAATTATAACATGCCGGAATTTGGCAGTCGGAAAATTTCGTCTTTTGATTATACAGCCAATAAAGTTCATTACACTTTTATAAAGACAATCTCCGGTTTGCCTTTGTGGGGATATGGCCGGACGGCTTTATGCGTAGTTGGTTAGACTGCATATTTAAAGATGACCCGGCAACATCCACAATACTCTTCGCACATGATCCGGTTGAGGCTGATGCCAAACACTTTACAAATCCTAACTTTCCGTATGACATAAACAGTAAGGATAAATTTGAAAACCTGTTGAGCGATACGTGTAGCGTAAATGCCATTGACATGAGGCCTGTTGGCAACTGGAACATGCTGGAGAGTTTTTTTAAGTCTCATCCTCAGATAAAGGCATATTTCCACGGAGACTGCAACTATAATGAATTCTATGACTGGAAGGGCACGGAGGGAAGCATATCCTTGCCTGTGTTCAGGGTTGACTCGCCGATGAAGGGAGAGTTGTCGGCAGACGATGAAAGCCTGCTTTCATATCAGGTGGTATGCATAGATACAGAAAGCCGGGTCATAACAGTGAGGGAATGTCTTTGGAACAAGAATGGTAAGACTTCTGTAAATTGGGGCAAGATGAGGAGCATTTCATATTGATGATGTCTGCTAATGACCTTATGGTTATTTATTTTTGATAAAAACAGGTTTTAACCTATCTCCCGCGTGAAAGATTATTGTTGCAGATATTTGCCGCTTCTGACAAAATCAACAAGCTGCTGCTCATATTTTGCTTCGCCCTGAATGTAATATTTACGGCTGACATGCTGAAACTTCTTGTATATCTTTTCGGCCTTGCTGCTGTCTGCCTCGTGTATCATGGCGAGGGCGTATTGAACGCGCAGGGCTGAAGGACGGAAGACAGACTGCACTTGCAGGTATTTGCTGATTGACTTGTCCAGCAGCCTGTTGATGTCTTCAGGATAGTGGGGACGTATCAGCGTGAGGTAAATGCGCTCCAAGGTCAGTTCGTTGCGGTAGATAGTAATCATCCGGCTCATGTGCGGCTCGGCGCGCTGCATGATGGCGTTGGCCTTGCCGAAGTCCATGTGCAGCATGGCTAACGACAAGTCGGACGAAAGAGCCATAACGTGGATGGGGTTGCTGAAGTTGATGTCGCGGTCGTCGCACATGTATGTCATGGCCTCAAGCCGTGATGTGTCGTTCTGCATAAGATAACCGATGAGGCGCATGGAGCGCAGAAACACCATCGTGGAAAACTCGTCTTTGTGAAGATTGAGCATGTTGAGACCGTCGTTGGGCAGCCCGGCCAGCTTGTTCGGGGTGCCGTTCATGACAATGAGATACAGTCCGGAGATGATGATGCACAGCAGAAAGACCGTTGTGACGAGCGAATGATGTGCCGACGGAATGAACATAATGACAGATGCAATCACCGTGAGCAGAAGGTTGGCCAACACGCCGCCAGCATTATATAGGGCTATGCCGAAGGGCGTGTCGCCGTTTTCGGGCGGCAGCATAAGACACTGACCTGCGGCTCCGGCCATGCTGAAG
>ENA-OPEU01000094-OPEU01000094.1-human-gut-metagenome-genome-assembly--contig:-NODE-94-length-14314-cov-2.529420_pt1 | contig 14314 bp, 14 predicted proteins | sample MGYA00241639_ERZ501541 | MGnify/ENA primary metagenome ERZ501541 (study PRJEB25962, sample SAMEA2042428) | human gut metagenome | biome: human gut; feature: human-associated habitat; material: faeces...
GCGGCGGACTCGGGTCGTCGGCCCCAAAGGTAAGCCGCTGGCTTGGCGATATCCGGGAGTTTTTCCCACAGACCGTCGTGCAGGTCATCCAGAGGGATGCCATCAAGCGTCTGCATATCGATTCGCTGCTTACCGAGAAGGAGATGCTGGCAACAGTTGTCCCTGACGTACATCTGGTAGCTACACTGATGTCACTCGGCAGGGCCATTCCCGAAAAGAACAAGGACATGGCCCGTCAGGTTGTACGCAAGGTCGTGGATGACCTGCTGCGGAAGCTCTCTTCCCCGACCCAGCAGGCCGTCACCGGTGCTTTGAACCGTTCGGCGAGAAGGCGCAATCCCCGTTACAACGAGATAGACTGGAAGACGACCATCATAAAGAACCTGAAGAACTACCAGCCCCAGTACAAGACCGTCATTCCGGAAGTCAGGATAGGCTACGGCAGAAAATGCAAGGCTCTGAAGGACATCATTCTCTGTCTCGACCAGAGCGGTTCGATGGGAACCTCTGTCGTATATTCCGGCATCTTCGGTTCGGTACTGGCCTCCCTGCCGTCCGTCAATACGCGTATGGTGGTGTTCGACACTTCGGTCGTTGACCTTACCGATGACCTGCAGGACCCGGTTGACCTGTTGTTCGGTGTCCAGCTCGGCGGAGGAACCGACATAGCCAGGGCCCTGACTTACTGTCAGGGTGTGATCACACGGCCGCAGGACACTGTGCTGGTACTGGTGACCGACCTCTATGAAGGCGGTGACGAGAAGGAGATGCGCAAGCTTTTCGTCTCCATTGTGGCCAGCGGTGTGCAGCTGATTGTGCTTCCGGCCCTGAACGATGACGGGGCGCCCTGCTACGACAAGCGTAATGCCGAGTATCTTGCCGGTCTGGGTGTTCCCACATTTGCCTGTACGCCTGACAAATTCCCCGACCTGATGGCTGCGGCATTGAGCAAGCAGGATATCGGGATGTGGGCATCAAAGAATATCAAAGAAAAATAGAGGAATATGGAACTTTCAGATGAACTGTACGACAGAATCGAAGAACTGTCAGAAACGGGAAATGAGGCGATGGAAAGCGAAGATTACGCGAAAGCCATCTCCTGTTTCCAAGAGGCACTGGACATCCTTCCTGAACCGAAGGAAGACTGGGAAGCATATCTCTGGCTCGTCGGCTCAATCGGTGACGCCCATTTCATGATGGGGAACTACGGCAAGTCGCTGGAGTTTTTCCGCAAATGCTACAATATCGGAGAGACAGACAATCCTTTCATCCTGCTGCGCCTTGGCGAGAACTATCTGGAAATGGAGGATGAAACCAATGCAACTGAATTTCTTCTCCGCGCCTATATGCTCGAAGGGGAAAAGATTTTCAAGGAAGACTGGAAATATTTCCAATGGCTGTCCGGGCATGTGAATCTCAAACAAAAATAATAACAAAATTATACGGCACTCATGAAAAAGGAAATAACAGACAGAATCAGGCTACTGGGCGGCAACGTAGCAAACCTGAAAGGGAATTCACTGAAAGAGGATCTCTGTGCCATTACATTCGATACGGCCTTGTTCCTTAAACCGGTGGACACGCCCTGGCTGGCTGCCGAAGATACAGAGCCGATTGAAGGTTTGGGCGATTGGGTGGATGAGCATATGGAGTTGTTCAATTCTGACAGGGAGGCGTTCTATAAGGAAATGACAGATACGTTCTTTACCTTGGATGAAGAACCTCGCCGCCAACTGTTTTGGGTTGCCAGACCATTTACGCCATTCCAAAAAGGGACACCGGATTTTGAAGAATGGAATGGTTGGTTTACGGATAATGCAGAGCTGGGTGAAATCATCAAGTATTCAAATTGTGCCACTCCGGATTTTGTAGAGCTGCTTTATACGGACGGTTATCCCAATTACTATCTCATCTGCCTGTCAGATAACGACCCTGAGAATCCTGTCGTCTGGAGTACGGATCATGAGGAATTTTTCACGGAAGTAACCAATGAGGGACGACTGAATGATTTTCTCGACAGGTTCATGACTAAGGAGGAATTCCTGAAATTGGTGAAAAGTAAACTTGAAGAGTGAATATAATAGTTGGATTAATGCTTTATTTTATAGCAAAGCTATAAGAATGGAGAAATTTCTTCAAAATAAATATAATAAGCGGTTTGCCCCCCCCCTGAAAATCAGTTTGCCACAGAACATTATCAACCTCGAAAAATAAAAATATACGACATATGAATAGAATGTTGATACTATACATTTTTTTGTTGCTTTGCGGCACGGTTTCCGCACAACAAACAGTAGAATGGAATGATTTGCAGCCCCTGACGGATGATGCACACCGCACAGTATATTATAAAAAAGACAGTAAACGGCCGTTGCAGGGAAAATATCGCATTATACGAGGGCTTGACGAAGAACACGTGAAACTTTCAGACGGCATGATAAACGGTGACTATCATCGCTACCGTGACGGGGTATTGCGTGAGTCGGGCATATATGTCAAGGGCAAGCGTAACGGTACATTCACGGAATACTACCAAGACGGCGTTACTCCCCGAAAGGAAACACCCATACTACAAGGCAAGATAGACGGAACTGTAAAGACCTATTTCCGTAACGGAAAAATAGAGATAGAAAAGGAGTACAAACAGAGTGTGGAGAACGGGCGGGAACGTCGCTTTGCCAACAAGACGGGTAAGCAGATTTTTGAATCTCATTATATCGACGGGAAAAAAGATGGCGAGGAATGGGAAATCTTCGAGGACGGCCGCGCAATACGCAGCAAGACTACATGCCACTACCGTAATGGAAAACTCGACGGTTCGTATCGTGTGGAATCAACATGGGAGGGTAAACCCTATATAACCATTGAGGGACAATACACCGACGGTGAGAAATCAGGGCAATGGATACAGCATAACTATCAAGATAATACCCAAACCTGCACATGGCATGGTGAAGGTGGGGCTTAAACTTAGATGAAAACCGTCATCATAACACTACTTTTGACGGCTGCATCGGTCATGAGTTGCAAGCCGCCTATGCCTCCGACAGACAATGAGTCCGCCTGCACATCTTCATGCAAACAAGACCAACGGACAGCGGATGTTATTGGCGAAGCGGATATAATAACGGGGATTGCTTCCGATGATTTTCCCTCCCTTTTCATACAAGGCAATCATTTCCAGTTCCAACGCAAGAATGGATTATATGCTCCTTTGGGTATTGGGTTCATGGAGGTCATAGCCGAGCAGAACCCCGTCATACCATTATACCGGACAGCAACGTGCAAGGAGCCGGAAGATAGCATTGCACTGCATCAGTATCCGTTTGACAAGGATATTGCCGAGCGGAAAAGGAAGGATGACAATCCGCAGGAATGGCAGGACGGACAGAATAACGCTTCATGCAAAGATGGCAGATATTACTATCGTTACTCTTCGGAATCAGATACGTTAATGCCCTTGGCATGGAGATCCGGAAGCAACATACATGAATACTTAGAAGAGACGGCAAGTCTGATCTACACTTTTCCCATGCTCCGTTTTAGAGTGTTGGGCTTAATGGCGGGAAGGGCTGAAATTGTACTGAACGAGGAAAGCGGAAAAACGGCATGGATCAACTGTTCATCTGGGCAGATTATGATGCATGGAAACAGGATGCAACGCAACCGCAGCCTCATGCGGATAAATGGTATTCCAGCGAAAAGAACGCATGACTTTGACACCTACTATATCTCTTGGGAAGACTATCTTCGCATGGTGACGGTAGTCTGCTTCAAGGACAATACAGAAGTCCGAAAACCGTTTGAGGTACAAGGCGATACAATAAAGAGTGAACAAGGCTGGAAATTATGGAAACAAGGAGAAGAGCTACTGATAAAAGATATTATAGAATACTACCTTGAATAATGTCGGCTGCCGGACAAACGCCGGGGAACTCTTTCGGGCGGGACGGGGCGCGGGAAGTTTCGGCGAACAGCCGAAGCCCCGTGTGTCAAAGTGCAAGCGCAAGATAGTGAAAACCCTTTCACCCACGTTAGGGATTGCAGGGGAAAAGCCACAGCATAGCGAGGACTTGTAGCGGAAAGCCCGACCCGAAGGGGGAACGCCCAAACAACCACCCGAACAAACTGCTTTTTGGCAAGGATTGCATTTATGGAAAAATACGAAGTAGATTATAGTGAGTCATCCTATTTTGTTTTTTAATACAAACAATGCGATTTCGCCCAATAGCAAAGTCAAAAAGCTACCTATCCAAAGATAATAACCTGTTGACAAATGAAAAACTCCAAGAGTGCTTTCAATGCCCCGTTCGAGAGTGTAAAATAAACTGTGTCAGGCTATAATAATAATAGTTTAACACAGTTTTTATAATATGGCCAATTTGGAAATAGACTACAAGAAAGCAGCCCAGCAGCTGCGTAGCGGTGAAGCACTCTTCGGTAAAGACGGAGCTTTGGCTCCTATGCTAGAACGTATCCTAAACGCAGCCTTAGAAGGTGAGATGGATGCTCACCTTAATAGCGTTGACTGCAGTTCTGGCAATCGTCGTAACGGCAAGATGAGCAAGACCGTACAGACAAAGTATGGAGAGGTGATAGTCGAAACCCCTCGTGACCGTGACGGTTCTTTTAAACCGGAGACAGTTAAGAAACGTGAGACAATTCTTGCTGAAGGTATGGCAGATCAAATCATCAACATGTATGCTCTTGGTACAAGCACTCGTGATATAAGCAAGTACTTTGAGCGTGAGTTTAACACAACCCTTTCAGCAGAAACCATCAGTGCTATAACCGACCGAGTTATTCCCGAAATAACAGCCTGGAAGTCCCGTATGCTTGACCCCGTCTATGCCATTTGCTGGCTTGACGCCATTCACTACAAGGTAAAAGACGATAAGGGTCGTGCAGTCACTCGTGCAATATACAATGTCCTAGGTGTAAACAAGTCTGGTCACAAGGATCTTCTTGGTATGTATATATCTGAGAGTGAGGGTGCTAACTTCTGGCTTGATGTTATGACCGACCTTCAGAACCGTGGTGTACGTGATATTCTGATTTGTTGCGTAGACGGTCTTAAGGGATTCCCTGATGCCATCCAAAGTGTATTCCCGGAAACCTCCGTTCAGCTATGTGTAGTCCACCAAATCCGTAACTCAATCAAGTATGTAGGAAGCAAGCATCAGAAAGAGTTTCTGAAGGATCTCAAGACCGTATATGGTGCTGTAAGCAAGGATTCTGCATTAGCACAGCTTGACATGGTTGATGAAAAATGGGGTGAGATGTACCCCATAGTAATCAAATCCTGGCGCGACAACTGGGAGCGTCTTACGGAATATTTTCAGTATACTCCTGCAATCCGCAAACTTATCTACACAACCAATACGGTTGAGGGCTATCATCGTCAGGTGCGTAAAGTAACGAAGAACAAAGGTGTGTTCCCGTCAGACACCGCACTTGAAAAGCTTGTGTATCTTGCCTATCGAGACATTAGTGGGAAATGGACTATGCCACTGTCTAATTGGGCACTGATATCACAGCAACTTGCCATAAAATTTGGTGATAGGTTCAAGATTATGTAACTTTGCTTGTGAAAGGCTCCTCTTATTTGTATGCAGATGTGAAATCTGCACACAAATAAGAGGGAAAGAATAAAAAACAGAGCCGTGACACAGTTCAGTTTACACTACCCCCGGATGAATGTTCGGGGGATTTTTTTTCTTTTGGGCGTTCCCGTGGGACGGTCGGGCTTTACGTTTCAAGTCCTCGCCTAAAGGCTGTGGGCTTTACTCTGCAATCCCTAACGCATGGCTGAAAAGTCCTCTTACCGGTGTTCTTCTTCATACAGCCTCATGCGTTCTTGTAATGCTTCTTTTAAATTGTCGCTTTTTTTCAGTCCGAGTTTGGCACGTATGTTCGCTCGTTGGCTGGTTATGTTTCCGCTACTCCGATGTAATAATTCGCATATTTGGCTGACGGTCTTGTCTTGCAGTATTAAACGGCAGATGTTTAATTCGGACGGGGATAAATTGGGATATATTCTCCTGATTGTATCAAGTTTACTTTTTTCCTTTTTCTGGTATGCGGCAAGGGCTGTAAAAAGATTTTCTTTGGATTGTTCCCCTATTATGCTTAACAGGGAGCTTGTCTTTTCTTCCGGGTTATTCTCGCTTAACAACTCGGCGAACGCGAATAGTTCTTCCTTTTTCATTTGGAGACGTTTCAAAAGTATTTCCTCTTCCTCTTTTAGCAAGTTGCTACTTTTTAGCAAGTTGCTGATATTACTGTGTATGGATCTTCCTAATAAGGGGATCATGGTGTATATGATGATGACCAAAGGCAGATACCTGTATAGGAACGGTCCGTCGGTGATAAGTGTGCAGATTGTATAGGAAGCTATGGTAAGGGAGGACAATAGGATGGAGATATTACTCATATAGGCACAGATGGAAAGCATGGTAAATAAGAGAGAGATAGTAAGGTTACTCATTATCAATGCTCTTTGATAACTATATTCATGTCCGCTGCATATTGAGCAATAAATTATCTCGATAGAAATCTCGATATGTATGGCTATCAGTATAATGGAAAAGGTCGTGGTCAGATTTACTCTCTTTTTAAAATAAGCGAGAGTGCACATGATGATAAACAGGAATAATACGCTGTTAATATAATAAAACTGTTCATTGGGAAATGGAACTGAAAATATGTATATGGGTGCGCATAAGGCCAGCATGAGCAGGGATAGATGAAAGACACGTTTTTGTTGATACGTTATTATCATTTCGCTTTCTTTTTTGTCGTAAGTTTGAGTTTTTATTGAACTTAGAAAAGTGGCGGCTTTTGTGCTGAATATCATGTATTTTATTGTTTTAAGTGTTATTAAGTATGATGTTTCTTGCAAAGATAACTGTTTTTTTTGTATGTTTAAGTACTTTTCTTTATGATGTTAAGTGTTTTTAATTGTTCTGTAAGCGTGATTGGCTGCTGTGGTAAGTGTTGTAGCTGTTGTGTGGTTGTCTTTTTAAGTATTTATAAGTTTAAAATACTTGTTTTTTGCTTTGGAGGTTGGTTTATAAGTGCATATCTTTAGCGGTTGAAATTCAGGGGGTGTAAAAGCCTGGGTTTGGATTGTCATATTAACAAATGATTAAATGACGAAAAGATGTTTTTTTATATTAAATGTGTATTGTTCGTGCTCGTGTTGAGTATAAGCGGAGAAATATCCGCTCAGGAGAAGCGTGATTCGGTAAGGATCTATTTTCATCAAGGAAAGGTAAATATAGATACATGTTTACTTGACAATGGGAACGAGATGGAGCGGTTTGCTAAAATCTGTTCCGCATTGAACGACTCCGTCCGTCTTATCAGGAAAATTCAAATAATAGGAGGAGCTTCCCCGGAAGGAGGGGGGCTGTTGAATGGAAGGCTGTCTGAAAAACGAGCAGAGGTTTTGTGGCGGTATATATCACCTTATATAAAGATTCCGGTATTGGAGATGGATTTTCATTTTTCGGGAAGTGACTGGAACGGACTTATAACGATGGTGAGAGCGGATGTGAATGTTCCGGAGAGGGAGGATGTCCTTCGTTTGTTGGAGAAGATCGTCCGTTTGGAAAACCAGGACAGCCCTTATTTGGGGGGAGAACTGAAAAGACTGAAAGGGGGGAGGCCATACTCATATTTGTATAAATTCCATTTTCCGAAACTTCGTTCGTCGATGGTGAAAATATGCTATGATAGTGATCCGATAAATCCCGTCAGAGATACGGTATATATACATACACGTGATACGTTGTGCATCCGTGATACCGTTACCGTCATAGCTCCGGTAAAGAAACGGCCGTTTTGCATGGCGGTGAAAACAAACTTGCTTTATGACGCTGTTTTGATACCTGACATCGGGGTTGAGTTCTGTTTGGGGAAGAACTGGTCTGTGGCCGGGAATTGGATGTATGCCTGGTGGAAAAGTGATCGGAAGCATAATTATTGGCGTATCTATGGGGGAGATGTGGAGTTGCGCCGCTGGTTCGGTCGGAGAGCGGTGGAAAAACCGTTTTCCGGGCATCATGTCGGATTGTACGGGCAGATCGTCACCTATGATTTCGAATTGGGTGGGAAAGGTTACTTGGGGGATAAATGGAGTTACGGGGGAGGCGTGGCTTACGGCTACTCGTTACCTGTGGGACATCGGTTCAATGTGGATTTCACGTTGGGAATCGGCTACCTTGGAGGATCGTACAAGGAGTACATCCCTTTGGACGGTCACTATGTATGGCAGACCACTAAAAAACGCCGCTGGTTCGGCCCGACCAAGGCGGGTATCTCTTTGGTGTGGTTGATCGGCCGTGGCAACTACAACGAGAAGAAAGGAGGCAGGCAGTGATACGGATACGCTTTTGTCTGGTGTTCATATTTTTATGGATAGGACTGACGGCTTGTGAGCATAAGGATTTATGTTACGATCATCCGCACTTTGCCAAGGTGCGGGTAGTATTCGACTGGACCAAGATTTCCAATCATGACAAGCCTGAAGGCATGAGGGTCGTATTTTATCCGACCGACGATGAAAGCAACACGTGGATATTTGATTTCCCCGGAGGAGAGGATGGGGAAGTGGAGCTCCCCGAGAATGATTACCGGGTAATTTGCTTCAACTACGATACCGACGGGATGGTTTGGAAAGAAAACGGCAGTTACACGCTTTTTACTGCCGATACGCGTGATGTTCAGTCGCCGGATAACCGGACAATGGCTGTCACCCCACCCTGGCTGTGTGGCGACCATATAGACAGAGTTATCCTCAAGGACATTCCGGGAGGAAGCGCGGAGATAGTACGGCTAACTCCCGTAAACATGGTATGTCACTACACGTATGAGGTGAACGGTCTTCGGGGACTGGACAGGGTGGCGGATTTGCGGGCCGCTCTTTCCGGCATGTCCGGCTCGCTTAACATGTCCGGCGACAGTTTGCCCGCCGGTCTTTCGGAGAGCCTGCTCTTTGATGGAATGGTTTCACGGAATCAGATTATAGGCGGATTCTATACGTTTGGACATTCCGCACTTGAAGGAGAGCCCAATGTTTTCCGGCTGTATCTCAAGAACCGTTCCGGCAGCATGTCTGTATTGGAACAGGACGTGAGCGACCAAGTGCATGATGTCCCGGTAGCGGGGCATGTCGGTGATGTGCATCTGGTGTTGAATTTTGATTATGAGGTACCATCCGAGCCGGGAAATGGCGGTCCGGGATTTGATGTGGACGTTGATGATTGGGATGATGTGAATATGGATATAGTGTTGTAATACGAGTTTATTAATTATATGTATCAATTTAAATTGTTTTTATTTATGAAAAAAAGTACAGTAATGCTTTGGGCAATCTTTGGAGCACTACTCATGGGTTGCTCAGACGAGGAGATTGCGAATGTGGAAACCTCCTCACGGAATGCGATTGGTTTTAACGTGTTAAGTAATGCGGCGGAAACGAGGGCTATCCCTACTACCAACACCAACTTGAAGAACACCGATTTCGACGTGTTCGCTTTTACGGGGGATGGTACTGCCTTCATGGGAAAGGTCGACACGGAATTTGGACATGACGGAGTGAATATCGTGTACAATAATGGTAAGTGGGATTATAAAAATGCGAGCGACCTTCGTTATTGGCCTACCGAGGCTTTGGACTTTTACGCATTCAATCCCGGAACGGTTGATGAAGCCATGCAGTGGAGTTATATGTGGGAAGCCACCAAGGATACTCAAAAGATAACTTATTCCTGCTCCGATGAGTATGGATCAGGTATCAATGCTCATGAAAACTACGACGTGATGTATGCCATAGCCAAAGGCCAGACAAAAGACAAGAACAACGGAGTAGTGAAATTTAACTTCAAGCATATTCTGTCACAGGTCGTATTCAAAGCAAAGACCGAATACGATAACATGCAGGTGAATATAAAGGACATCAAGATTTTTAATGTAAAAATGGGCGGCGTCTACACATTGCCTGCGACAGCCGATGGAACGGGAAGTTGGACTGTGGGTGATTGGCCTGAAAGCTCTACAGGAGGAGGTTTTATTACCGTAGTGCAAGGCAAATCCATCGAGGTCAATAGTAATACCACAGCTACCGATATTTCCGAAAAAACTCCTATGCTGAATATACCACAGAAGCTGACAGCATGGAAAGTTTCCGAAGAAGCCACCAATACCAAGATAAAAGCCGACGGTGCGCATCAATGTTACCTGTCGATCACCTGCAAAATCCAGCAGTCCGGAGGTTATCTGTTGGGTTCAGCAGATAGTTACGGAACAATTTATGTTCCGTTCGGAGATACATGGGTAGCGGGCAAGCGTCATATCTACACGTTGATTTTCGGTGGTGGTTATACTGATCAGGGAGTGGCTGTGTTGAATCCGATCCAGTTTGATGCAAAGACAACAGGCTGGGTTGATGCAGATAAAGACGTAAACGTCCAACCCCAACCTTAATCCAAACGTTTATTAATATCGTACCCGTTGGCAGGTTAAACATACGCAAGATTAATCCTGCCAACGGGTTCTTTATAGGGAATCGCATTTTCAATATACTTTTTGATGTGTAGGGGTGCTTTTTGCGTACCTTTTTCCTGGAGAATTTCTTTTGTGGAGTGTTTGCCCTGTATATTCCCGATACGCTGTTATAGCAGGGAACTGTTTTTATCCAAGTAGTCAGATATAGCCTCTTGCAATACCGATTTTAGCGAATCGCCTTTGCGGATCGCGATCAGCTTTAAGTTCTGGTGATAGGTTTCGTCCATGACAAAATTACAATGCACGGTTTTCGCTTTCTTCGGCTTTTGAGCCTCTTTTTGCCCGGCCGTGGATTGGATCAGGCTGTCTAATCCCCCGGTCAGCCCGGCCGACATACTGTTTTTTAAATCGTTCTTCTTTGCCATATGGTTACTTTATTTCTGTTAGCAGTTCGTTACATACCTTTTCGTAGTCCTCTGCCCCGGCAGATTTGGGGGCATAGTGAAAAATATCCTGCCCTTGTGTCGGGGCTTCGGCCAGCGCAATGGAGTTGCGTATATGGGTGCTGAACACTTTGCCCTGGAATGTTTCCTGTACCAGTTCCGAAACGCTCTTGTTCAGGTTCTTTCTTCCGTCGTACTGGGTTATCAGAACCCCGGCCATCGAAAGATCCGAGTTCAAACGTTGCTGCACCTTGTGGACGACCTGCATAAGTTTGGCCATTCCACGCATTGCCAGGAATTGAGCCTGAACCGGGATAATCAGCCGATCCGAGGCCGTCAGTGCGTTAAGCGTGAGCAGCGACAGCGAGGGGGGACAGTCGATCAGGATATAATCGAATTTCTCCTTTTGGCCCTTGATAAGGTGGGCTAAGATAAGTTCCCGCCCGGCCTCGTTGATTAACTCCGTTTCAACGGCCGAGAGATCCAGGCAGGAGGGAACGACGCTAAGGCCGTCCTTATGCTCGTAGATCGGCAGGTCGTATTCGCCTTTCATCGCACCGTAGATCGTTTGGGGAAGCTCCGCAGAGAAGCCCAGCGATTCAGTCAGGTTGGCTTGTCCGTCAAGGTCGATCAAAAGAACCTTGTACCCTTTTTGACGTAACGCGCCGCCCAGGTTGATCGTGGTTGTGGTCTTTCCTACTCCCCCCTTGTGATTCAATACGGAGATTACTTTTGCTTTGCTCATAAATTCAGTTTTTTAAATGGTTGTCATGTCCGCAAATATAGTCAAAATACTAATATACTAAAAGACTAAAAGTAGTATTTTCGTTTTTTGCGTGTTTTTTGTACCGATCGGGGAAGCGTACCGAAATAAATCCTGTTTCCGTCTTTCGGTACGTTTTGTTTCTGTACCGGAATTAATCAAAGACATATTAAACGAAAGAAATCAAACAACGGTAGATAGCAAACGGCGTAACCTCCCCTAAAGGTCGGTTAGCCACCAAATATTATATTTAGAATGAAGAAACGGGACTATAAGGAGCAAGAACGACAACGGCGCTATTATTTCTTCGACTACCTGTTCTGGTTGGGAGAAATGGCACAGAGGCATTACAAGGGCGAGCCAAGACGCCCCGACGGGGAGTCCATGCTGATGCTTTGCATCATGATATTTATCTATGAGCCGATCTTCCTTACAACCGCTCATTTCCTTTTCGACTCCACGGTATTTGAGTGGTTTACAGTCGCCATGATAGCCGGAATCGTCGCAATTCTCCACTATCTATCGAATGGTCGGATATACCCGTTTTCACGAAGGGAAGCGGTCATGCAGCACTATGAGGGACGCAGGTTCAGCCCCTTCAGATGTTACTTCTTCCTGTTCTCCCTCGGCTTTCTGATGATTGCCGAAATGTACCTGTTGCCAAGCACACTGATGCGGATAGACGGGCGCAAGGCGGAGCCGGGGGAGAACACACGGACGGAAGTTCCGCAAAGGTGGAGGGATTACCTTGCGCTGCATATCACGGTAGGAGCCCGTCAGGAAGTACCCAGCGAAGCCTTGCAATATCTGATTAATCAGGACGGTCGCACATCCCGATACGGGCAACCGGTCTATGTCATGCAGGTAAGGGAGGAAGATATGGGAGGAGAGTTCCGTGTAGGGCTATTGAACCATGCCACCTTTGATGAAATCCAAGACGGCAGCCAGAAGTTTGTCGAATGTACATGGGTCAAGGGATATACGCCGGACAGCATAAGGGTACTGCTGACCGGGTGGTACGAGGTGAGAAACACCGGGCTTTGTCCGGTGGACTCTCTGGAATGGACGGAAGATACGGAATTTTAAAACCTACAAAAGTATGAAAAGAGCAGAAACAGGAAGACCTCATTTATTTCGCTTGATTGCGATGATACATAAAACCGCATACATCCTTGCCTACGATATGCTGCGAAGGAAAGGGGGGCATGATTGGGTGGAGCGTCGGGCTGGTGGGATAATTGGACTTCCCTATCTCTCATTAATTTTGGTGGCATTACTTACGCTAAAAGACGACCCGAATAACGGTCAGAAAATAGTTACCGGCATATTGATCGGATGGGCGGTTGTCGCAGCATGGTGCATCTCCGGATTTCAGTTCAAACCTTCTGATTGGAGAATGGAAATCCGAGAAGAACTTGATTTGCGTCCTCTATATTGGAAAAAGGCGATAGAGGTGTACTATGCCGTTGTCATTGCAGTGGCGGTAGTGGCAGGCATTGTCATGCCCAATGTATAAATCCGAAGTGAAACATTAGTGGGAAATTCGCTACGGTCAGGGCGATGACGATAAGGACTATTTTGGCGAGCTTCCTGCCGGAGTGTTTCATCTTTCCGTAATATTTACGGAGCGCTTCACGCCGCCCGGCTGTGTAACGGAGCTGGCAAAATAAGTCGGGAAGAAAGCAAAGAATCATTACTATGGCAAAAGCAATTATCCAACTGAAAAGGCGAAATAGTAGCGGTATTCCAAGCGGTATGGTTATGGCAAACAGCCAGCATAGGAAAAGCAACATTCTCCCATTGAGATTGTTATGCTCTCGCTCGCTCCATTTTTCGGCTACATACCACATATAGTCGATGAAGCAGAACCGGTATTTGCGATTGTCCTTATCCATGCTCTCACCTCCATACAAAGAAATCGACCAATATGAGGATAATCAGAACGCTGACCAGCACTATCTTAATCCGTCGGCGTGTTTCGGGTTTGCAATCATCAAAGAACCATAGCTTTCCATGAAACTGCCACTCACATGCCCATTTCCAACGGAACAGCAACCCTGCAAGCCATAGGGCAAGCAACCCGACACCAAACAGCAACCCGTATTTCGGGTGAGCCTGCAACCACTCGAAAAACGCTTCCGCCTTGCTGTTCATTGCTTCGTATATATCGGCAACTGTCATACTTATAATTAAAAGGATTCCGAACACAAAAATAATGTTTTCTGTTCACATAATCACTACTTTATGCTCCAAAACACCGGCTGTACGGTTATAAAACCAGGAAACAGCCCCCGTTAAGGTAACGGAGGTTGTTTGCGGGGTGTTTGTGTTCATTTAGTTCTGTTCCGGCAGGAGCTTGCAAAGCACCGGGTCGTTCTTGATACGTTCCAGTTCCTCGGCGACGATGCGGCCGGCCTCTGCCTTGATACGTTCGTAGTTTTCCTGCACGACCTGTTTCATGTGATCCGTCCCGTTCTCGTCCGTGAAGTCGGTAATTTGTGGTATCTTCTTGTACCGGGCCGTTTCCGCTTTCACTTTTTCGTTGTCCACGACAATCTCGCAGTGGAAAATCTTCTGCTCGATACGTTCGTCGAAATTG
>ENA-OPEU01000096-OPEU01000096.1-human-gut-metagenome-genome-assembly--contig:-NODE-96-length-14273-cov-2.480940_pt1 | contig 14273 bp, 9 predicted proteins | sample MGYA00241639_ERZ501541 | MGnify/ENA primary metagenome ERZ501541 (study PRJEB25962, sample SAMEA2042428) | human gut metagenome | biome: human gut; feature: human-associated habitat; material: faeces...
CGGCTACTTCGTCTACCGGACGATTCCAGTTTTCAGTAGAGAATGTATAAAGAGTCAGATATTTCACGCCTAACCGTGCGGCTTCTTCCGCAATGACATGTACGGTCTCAGCGCCAGCCTGGTGTCCGAAAGTACGGGCGTGTCCCTGCTGTTTGGCCCAGCGTCCGTTACCATCCATTATGATGGCAATGTGTGCCGGTATCCGGTTCTTGTCTATTTGGTCCTTATATAGCATAGCTTGTTGTTTTTCAATTTTTTTAGATTACCATTTAGGCGTAAATCCCAATCGGTTGATGCGTCCTCGAGAGATGCTTCCATCTTCCCATACAATCCAGATAAAGTTACCTCTGGATGTTCCGTTCTCCAGTTTCGGAGTTACGGCACATGAGTAATTACTATGGTGTGTAGTATAAAGTGTACCGAATTCTGACGGGAAGGCCATACATTCAGTTACAGGTCTCCAGCAAAGTCCGTTGTCGGTAGAGCAATAGAACTGACTGAAAGGCTTGATTCCTTTATAACCTCCTCCGAAAGCATATAACTTTCCGTCATAGTAAATCATGGTGACATTTTCCAAATTCGGAAGCGGCAGGTTCTGAATTCTTTTTTCCCATTTGTTGTCACTTGACATACGGTTGAATACTAATGCAGTCGTATCATTAGCTGTATTGCCTTGATTATAGCAAAGCGCTACAGTGGTAGTAATATTGCTGTTGTAAGATGCAGTAGTTGTATTCGAGAAGAAGGGTTTGCCTGTCGGGAACTGTGTGAATGGGTCAGTATCTTTTGTCCATGTATTTTCTCTATATATACCACTTTCCCCATTTTTTACCGCGTAAAGTTCACTTTTTATGTCATTTCCTCCTATTAGCATTTCAAATGTTTCTGTGCCTACAGAAGTAATTTCATTGCTATTTGCATCCAGTTTGTAAAGCTGTTTATTAGTTCCTGCCAAGAAATAGATGTATTCTGCACATGCAGTGGCAGAATAAGTATCGATGTCTGCAGGTACATTTTTTGTAACTGCTACCCAAGATGTAGGATTGTCATTTGAAACATCTGAGTATTCAATATGAGTTCCTCCATTTTCCCCGAATACATACACTTTTCCATTGGCATATACAGCTTTCTGCTTGCTTAAGTTTCTGTTGCTGAATGAATTATCAAATTTCTTCCATGCAATAGTGTCAGGAACTTGCTGATGTACGTTAATTTTTACTTTGTAGGCTTGTCCGATGGCATTGCTGTAAGCCCATACTTTAAATTCAATGGGAGAATTTTTATTTGTTGAAGTACAATATGTGTCTCCTGAAAAATCGATAGAATCTGTAGAAGTCCACAATGTGTCTTTCTCTGCACCTTTGGGTTTATAAACTAATATACCAGCATCGTAAGTCACGTTGGTTATTACCTTATCAATATGGGTACCATAAGGAAGAGAGTCTTTATTTTCAATTTCTCTTGTTAACTGGTTAATGGTGAATGGATAGTTAGAACAATCAAGTGTATCTACATAAGGACTATCTAAACCATTTTTGTCTTTTCCTATACGATCGATATTCAATGTCCCCAGAGAGAATCCCGTAATACTGGTTTCAGATGTATACGTAATCTGTTCTACATCATTGTCCAAACACGATGTCATTATAGATGTTGCAGCAAAGAGTACTGCAATCAATGGCAAAAACTTTATTTTCATCTGCAAATGAGTTCTTTTAATTACAAGTTGCAAAAGTAGAAAGTTTTTCCTCGATTCCTCTCTTTTAGGGGAAGTTTTATATAAAATTATATTGTTATCTCCTCTTTATCAAGCTCTGTTGCATATTGTCCTGTTTTGTTAAAGGGCACAAGACTGTGCAAAAAGTCGCTTTTTCAGCATATAATAAGAACTTTTTAGGGGTAAAATTTGTTTATGTCCCCTTTGTATATCGATATTGTCCTGTATAAAACGGTTTTATGCAATTTATTTCCTGAAAGAACGGATAATTTTGTCATCCAATAAAAACGAATAAACAACTATGTGCAGACAATTAATTTCTAATTCATGGAAAGCATGCCTTTTTTTAGTGTGTGCCTTTTTTTCCGGTATACCTTGAAAGCAAGTAATGACTTGTATTCTCCTAATGGGAAAATAGGAGTGAGTTGGGACCATCCAGCAAAAGGATTGAGCGTGATTTATAAAAAAGGAGATACTTCGATTTCGGTAGTTCAGTTGAAGGATATAGGGCTTCAGCTTCAGCGTACATCCGGAGACGAATTTAATTATGTATCTTCTTCTGCCGTGACTCCCATACGTGAGGATTATACCATGATAACAGGTAAACGCCGCCATTGTACGAACGAGGGAAACCAGCAGGTATTTCATTTCAAGAACGGCCAGAATGTATCGCTGGATTTGGAATTTCGGGTGTACGATGACGGTATTGCTTTCCGCTATGTGTTTCCTCAGCCGACAAAAGAGATATGTGTGACCGATGAAAATACAGCTTTTGTCTTTCAGAAAGGAATTACCCGATGGACACAGAAGTTGAACCAGGCCTATGAAGACTTCTATTTGAAAAATAAAGGTCGTGTGCAAGGATATACTACAGGACAATGGGGATTCCCGGCTCTGTTTGAAGTGGCAGATTCTGTTTTTACCCTTATCTCAGAAGCGAATGTCGCGAAAGGTAACTGTGGTTCCTGGCTGAACAATGCTGCTAATGAGTCGACCTATAAAGTGGAGATGGCAGAACCGACTAAAGCTTCCGGTAGATGGTGTTCGCCTTGGCGCGTGGCCATTATCGGTTCTCTGGTCCACTTTAGCGACAGACGTCAGTGAGCCTTGTCGGCTGAGCGATGTTTCCTGGATTAAGCCGGGAGTCGTTTCCTGGATTTACTGGGCTTATAATCACGGTTCAAGAGATTATCAGCTGATAAAGAAGTACATTGATTTTGCGGCAGATTTTCATCTTCCTTACATGTTGATTGATGCGGAATGGGACGAAATGGGGAACGGCGGCAATGTGGAAGATGCCTTGGCTTATGCAAAACAGAAGAATATTGCTCCTTTGTTATGGTATAATTCTTCCACCGCGTGGTGTGCGTTCAGTCCTTTGTATCGTTTGAACAAGCCGAAAATGCGTCAGAAAGAATTTGCCTGGCTTGAGTCCATGGGTGTGAAAGGAATAAAAGTAGATTTCTTCAGCCAGGACAGTATATCTACGATGAATTATTTTGTGGACATTCTGGAGGATGCGGCTAAATATCATTTGATGGTAAACTTTCATGGAGTTCCTATTCCGCGAGGCTGGCAGCGCACTTATCCTCATATGATGTCAGTAGAAGGAGTATATGGAGCTGAATGGTATAATAATAAAGAGACATTGACCGACAGTGCGGCATGGCATAACTGTACACTGCCTTTTACGCGTAATGTAGTGGGCCCAATGGACTATACTCCTTGCACTTTTACGGATTCTCAGCATCCGCATATCACTTCGAACGGGCATGAACTGGCTCTGCTGGTTGCATTTGAATCTGCTTTGCAGCATTTGGCCGACCGTCCCGAAGGATACCATGCCCAGCCGGCTGAAGTACGTTCGTTTATCTCCTCATTTCCCACTGTGTGGGACGATACGAAATTGCTGAGCGGTTATCCTTCCTGCTATGTGGTGCTTGCCCGGAAGAGTGGTGATTGCTGGTATATTGCCGGTCTGAATGGAACAAACGAGAAGAAATCGCTTACTGCGGATTTGAGTTTTATTCAGGAACCTGTCAAAGAAATCACCTTGTATGCTGATGGAAAAGAACGAAACCAGTTTGATATACAGATGCTTTCTGGTTTGAAGAAATCTGTACATGAGGTGGACTGTCTGCCGCGTGGAGGATTTGTGATGAAAGTTCAAATGAAACAATGAATCAACCAGTAAATGTGAATTAATATAACCGGCGGTATTCTTGTGGAGTTACGCCGGTTATTTTTTTGAACAGGCGGTTGAAATAAGAATAGTCCTCAAATGCCAATTGAAAAGCAATTTCTTTAACAGCTAGTTCTTCAGTAAGTAAAAGCAATTGAGCTTTTTCTATCTTTTTTTGATTGACATATTGTAACGGAGTGGTGCCCATTCCTTTTTTGAAAAGCCGGATAAAGTGGTCTTTGGAAAGACAAGAAATTTCCGCGAGTTTTTCCAGCTCAATTTCTTCCGCAATATGTTTATGGATATAGCGCACAGCCTTGGCAATCCGGTTGTCTTCCATTTCATTCTTAGGCTGCGCATATTTTAGGAAATGTGACAATAGTTGCAGTACAATGCCTCTTGATTCTACTTTGTCACAGAAGGCTCGTTGCCTGTTTCTAAGTAGATTTCTCATGAGTGTAGGATTGTTGTCATAGGTTGTCGGGTCTGATTTCTGAAGATTCATGTGTGGATTGATTTCACACAAGCGCTGGAAAAGAGATAAATCAAGTGGGCTTGCCTCTATTTCTAACGGGAACTTCCAGTGTTCCAGCCAGTCGTCTTCTGAGTAGTGATCTTCATAAATATGTAAGTAGTAGTGCTCGAAATGTGAATCGCAGATATTGGTATGTACTGTAAATGAGGGAATAAAATACATGTGATGCGGATATAGAGTATGTATCCCATCGGGTAATTCTATTTGTGCAGTACCTTCTGTAATATGATATAAGCGTGTAAACGGACTGTTTACGTTTTTCCAGTTCCAGTCCGCATTATGTATAGCCAGTCCTACATTCAGGACGAGTGGATGCATTTGTTCTACTTGCAAGTTCATAAGCAATTCTTTTTCGCCCTAAAATTACATGATTATTTTTTCTTTTCCGAGTGCTTCCTTCAATAATCGATATTTGCCTATAAAAATCGATATAGTCACATTGAATCTCATTGAAATCTTTTGTTTCGTCGATATTGACCTATAAACGCTCAGTTTAATCCTATTCCTTGTTTAAACTTCTCCGTACATTTGTTTTTGTAAAAACACAATCAGAATAATACTTATGAAAGCAAAACTTATATTCGCCTCTCTATTTTTATCCATGGCCGGATTGTCGGCACAGACTTATCAGGTACCGGTATCGGAACAGGATGAACCGATGATGAAAGGAAAGTTCGAACCCACATGGAGTTCATTGGAAAACTATCAGGTGCCGGAATGGTTTCGTAACGTGAAATTTGGTATATGGGCCCATTGGGGACCGCAGTGTGTGGAAGGTTCAGGCGACTGGATGGCCCGTTCCATGTATATGGAGGGGACTCGTGAATATGAATATCATGTAAAGCACTACGGACACCCGTCGGAAGTGGGTTTCAAGGATATTATTCTCTTGTGGAAGGCGGAAAACTGGGACCCAGACAAGCTGGGAGCCTTTTATAAGAAAATAGGCGCCCAGTACTTTTTTGCTTTGGGTAATCATCATGACAACATGGACTTGTGGGACAGCAAGTATCAGCCCTGGAATTCAGTGAATATGGGGCCGAAGAAAGATATTCTGGCCGGATGGGAAAAAGCGGCAAGAAAATACGGATTATATTTTGGAGTCAGCTTGCATGCCGACCATGCGTGGAGCTGGTATGAGCCTTCTCAGCGTCATGACACGAAAGGTCCGAAGAAAGGAATTCCATACGATGGAAAACTGACCAAGGCAGACGGAAAAGGAAAATGGTGGGAAGGATATGATCCGGCTCAACTGTATGGACTTCCACCGGAACAGCGGACGCAGGAGTATGAACGGAAGATAAAGGAAAACTATTTACTTCGGCAACAGGAACTGGTGACCAAGTATAAAGTCGATTTATTATGGGTGGACGGCTACGGTTTCCCTTACGGGGATTATGGAAAGGAAGTGTTCCGTACGTTGTTCAACAATAGCCTGAAGCAGTATGGAAGAATCAATGCGGTGGGTATTGCTAAAGTAGATAAGGAGCCGATGTTGGTACGTGACATCGAGGCCGGTGTTGCCGATACCATTCTGCCTTATCCGTGGGATGGTATCTTTACCTTCACCCATTGGTTCTACAAGGAAGATGACCCGCTGATGCACAATGCCCGTACGGTTATCGAACTGTTGAGTGACATTGTCAGCAAGAACGGGAACATGCTCTTGAACGTGGAACTGAAGGCTGACGGAACGATTGCTCCCGAACACAAAAAGATTCTGGATGAAGTGGGGCAGTGGGTCCGGATCAATTCAAAGGCAATTTATGGAAGCAGACCCTGGACGGTTTACGGTGATAACCTCAATTCCTGTTTACGGAATGTTGAGCGGCACATAGTTAATGCGGATGCCGGAAGAAGCCCAGAAGGAGAACTTCAATGCCCGGACGGTGAATAGTACCCCTTATGGCTCTGATGAAGTTCGTTTTACTGTTTGTGGCAGTAAATTGTATGTTATAGTCTTAAATCCTGAATCAGGTACAATTAGAGTGCCGGTTTTAGGATTCGGTTCTTCTGAACATCCTGGAAAGATTTGTTCTGTTCGATTGCTGGGGAGTAAACAGCGTATCTCGTTTGAGCAGGATATTCATTGTCTGTCAATTGAGGTACCTGAAGAGCGGCCTACATCTTATGCGATTGTATTTGAGGTGGATGGTGTGATTCATTAATTTGTTTTTATATATAGGACTTATGACTGATTTAATCCCCAAATTGGAAGATGAAAATCCGATACTATTTTTAGAAATATAGTATTGTTTTTTTATCTTATATGCCTTAATTTTATGTGAGTCATTTAGATAGATGAGACTTTTAAAATCTATAGGTAGTGTGATAGAATTGTTTTTCTAACTGATTTTTAGAACTAATGTCTGTACTGTTGTGATAAAAAAAGTTTATGAAGTTAAGGGTGGTAATAATAGATAATTAAAAAGCTCTTTCGGAATTTGGAGTGATGGATTTATTTTGTGAATATCAATATGTATTTCTATATAAAGATTTTTATGTTACGTATAATTAGTTTATGTTAAAAGTCAAAATTATAACTTTTTATAATTAGTGGACATTTGTAAGCATTCGGTAAACCACGTTGCAAATTTTGTGAATTAGTTCCGAATCGGTGCTATTCGTAGTCGATTCGGAACTAATAGTATCTATTCGGAACAAGTTTGATTGGATTTTGCCCAATTACGTGGTAGAAGTTCTTCCATATTTTTATCATCCCTCTCATAATATGGAATTTTGCTCAGGACATCTTCCATCCAAATTCTAGGGTCTACTTCTGCAGACTTGCAGGTGGCTATCAGTGAGTACACGATGGCAGCCCTGTATGCGGATGCGTCGTTACCGCAGAACAGATAGTTTTTTCTTCCCAAAGCCAAAGGTCTTATGGCATTTTCTATGCGGTTGTCATCAATTTCGATTCTTCCGTCGTTTACGTACCTGGAAAGTCTTGGAAGGAGCGTGTACGTATATTCGATGGCTTTACCCATACGGCTTTTAGGAAGCACTCTGAGATAAGCATCCTGCAGCCACTTTTCAAATTCAAGTATCAGCGGATAGGCCTCACTGATACGTTTTTCCTTACGCTCTTCAGCTGTGAGTCCGGCTTCATTGGCTTGAGATTCTATCTTGTACAACTTGCCGATGTAGTGTATTGCCTGTGTGGCCAGCGTCCTGTTCTCTTCCAGGGCATCCACGTACTTCCTTCTGGCATGTGCCCAACAGCCGACCAGAGTGATTCCTTTCATCCGCTCAAACTGTTCGTAAGCTGCATAGCCGTCACATTGCACAATGCCACGGTAGCATCCCAGCAGTTCACGGGCTACCATGCCCGAACGGCTGCCACGGTCATAATGGAACATGACGTCCCCCGTGATGCCGTCGCGTACGCACCACTCATACCCCTTTTTCGCCTTATGTTTCTCATTGTCCAGCACAGGAATGACACTCTCGTCCACTTGTATATACTCACTGGAGAGTATCTTCTGTTTGAGCAGGTTGTACAGAAGCCTGAGTTTCTCTACCGCCATTTCATACCATCCGCACATGGTAGATTCGCTTATGATGATTCCTGATTCGCGATACTGCTGTATCAGACGGTAGAACGGGAGATGATACATGAACTTGCCGATGATAATGTCCGTCAGGACCGAGGCGCCTGCCATACATTTGCTGACCGGGACAAGAGGAAGAGGATGAATCAGAATCTGCCTTTCCTCGGGATATTTCTCCATGTCGGATTTTCTTATCACTTTGTGACGGACGGTCTTCAGGATATATACTTTTGCCGGAACACGCTCCAGGCGTGAACTCTCTTCCTTTCCGATTTCAATGAAATCATCCTTAAGCCTGCCTTCCCCGTCAGTTGTTCCTTCGGGGTAAAGATCAACAACTTCTACCGGAAGAGAAGATGTATCCAAGGGCTTGCGGGACGGCTTCTCCTTGACTTTTATGGTTCTGGTGATTTCTTCATCGCTTTTGCGGACTTCATCCTCCATCCGGGATATTTCCATGGAGGACATTTCTTCTTTTGAGAACAGAAACAACTGGTTGGGATCAAGCGGAAGATTTTTTTCGCTCATCCGTCCGAAGACTTTTTTCCGGAGCCAGTACAGCGACTGCTCCAGCGAAGCAACCCTGCTGATAAGCGCCGCTTTATCCTGGCGGAGCTTATCAATCTCTTCCAATAAGGCTTTTTCCTGTTCTTCCGTAAGCATCTGTATCTCATTGTTTCACAATGTAAATATACTAAAATCCAATGACATACAAAAGCAAACAGAGTAAGAAAACGGCACTATTTTCGAAGTTTCTGCAGGTTTTCAAGTCTCGTGCGACGGGAGTCGCGGGCTTCCATGATACCCTCCACTATCATGACAAGTTCCCGCCATTCTATATTTGCACAGACCTCATTGTCGTTGACAGAATCAGGCTTGCCTAAGGTACCGGCTTCCAGAAGTTTGGAATACAGCACCATGCCGCCCGGCTCCCAATGCAGGAGCTTTATGCGGTCACGGGCACGGTTTATGAAGATATACACATTGCCGCTGCAGGGGTCCTGACCCATGGCGTCGGTGATGATACCGCTGAGAGTATGAAAGCTTTTGCGCATATCAGTAGGGCGGTTATACAACAGATAGCGCATACTGTCATTAAGGCTGAACATGGCTGCAGGCCTGGATGATTGAATACAGTTCCTTGTCGTTCAGTTCACCGCAGATACGTATGGCACTACCGGCCGGGGTACGTATTTCTATCTCTTTCAATCCGCTTGGCGTGGCCGGTATACTTTTCTGTTTACGTCCGCTCGTTCCGGCAAATGAAGGAACCGGAACAAAAGATCCGCTGTGCGGAAGCTCGATAAACTCACCTTGAGCCGTTTTACCAGATGATTGCTCGGCGGCATAACGGGATTTGCTGTCATAAAACCGCCATACAGGGATATTGAGTTCCTCCAGTCTTGACTTATAAGTCATTTTGTGCTCTTTGCAGTAGTTCATTATCTCTACCACTTCTTCTCGTGTCATCATAACTTGGCTTTTTGGACGTAAAGTTAATGATGGAAGTTGGAGACGAAAATACGTGGTTTACCGAATGCTTACGTAATATCGGCTTTCAATACCATATTTATCGAAACGCTGGTCGAATGTAATTCTATAGCTTTTGGGGGAGCAGTGACTGACAGTGTAAACTGGAGGTGTTGCATTTCCCTGTTCATTGTGAAGCGTCATTCGGGCATAAGCGTGTTCATGGCCTTGCAGGACGAGGTCCACATTGTATTTTTGGATAAGTGAGTTGAAAATCGTTTTTTGTGCCAGATTGTTATATTTGCCTTTGACAGAATATAATGGATGATGCAAGACTACAATTTTCCATCGTGCATCACTTGTCTGAAGTTCTTTTTCCAGCCATTTCTTTTGTGACCATAGGTAAAAGAACTCCCGGTTACTGTCGAGCAAAAAGAGTTGCAGGTCGTTATACTTGAGTGTGTACACTTGGTTATCGCCTACCATGGAATCTTGAAAATAGGAGAATACCAATGGGAAACGACGTTCCAGTTTGCGGATGGCATATTTCAGGTATTCATGATTACCGGTTACATTTAAAACAGGATAGTGCTGCCCTATGGAATCAAGGCCGGAGAATGTTTCTGCCCAGTATGAATCCATAGGACGTTCAGTCAGGTCACCCCCAAAGACAAAGAATTCTGTCTTAGGATGTGCCTGCAATGCTTCTTTCAGATATTGATTGGCTTTTCCGTTTATAGTATCTTGCACATCGCCTACATAGATGAAGGAGTAATCATTACGGGTGGTTTGGTTGTAGGTCTGGAAATTGTACCATGGGGAATATTTTCCGTCGTTACTTACCCGGTAGCTGTAAAAGGTAGCTGGTTTAAGTGAGCGTAAACGGGCTGTGTAATAGGCGGCTTTGCCGCTACGTGACTGGAATACTTCTCCTTTTGCTTCTATTCGTAAGGTATCTTTAACCAAAGTGTCGATTAACTCTACAAAAGATGAAGAGGCAACTACAGAATCGTATTGCCAGCTGATGTTACGTGAAAGTTCTTCTTTGTCTCCAAATGTCAACAGTACTCTTCCGGGAGTGCTGAGTGGAAGATAAGCCGGTTCTTCCGGATTTCCAAACCATACATGCCAGCGGGAGTTAATCCAAAAACCTAATACAAGTAAAATGAGGGCGGAGACTCCAAGGGTGATACGTTGTTTTTTCTTCATCTTTGTTTTTGTTTAATGGACAAAGATACGAAGTTCTCCAAATTTATCGTTATTTTTGCCATTCAGTATTTATAAAAAGGTGAGAAATGATGAAGAAAGAATTGTTTTCCAATGTATTGTCACTGGTTTGGAATTTATTGCTTGTTTATGTGTGTTATACACTATGCCGTTTGGCGTTTCTGTTTGTAAACTGGGATACCTTTAGTGGAAATCTGACTTGGGGGTATGCAATAAGCCTTTTGGGAGCAGGTATTATTTTTGATACCACTGCTATCCTTTATAGCAATGCGCTGTTCATATTATTGTTCTTGTTACCTTTGCACTGGAAGGAAACTCCTTCTTTTTATAAAGGCGTACGTTGGATATTTACTATCGTTAATACATTCTTTTTGATTACCAATCTGATAGATTGTGTATATTTTCGTTTTTCGGGTCGGCGTACTACAATGACCGTTTTTCAAGAATTTAAGAATGAAGGAGAAGGAAATCTTGCTTCCATCTTTTTGGATGAGTTTATTTCTTATTGGTATTTGGTAGTTTTTGCTGCGCTTTTGTCTTATGCCATCTATAAACTTTATCGTTCGCCACAGAATTTCCCAGTGAAGCAAAAGCTTTCTTATTATGTGGTACAGTTGGTGACCTTATTGATTGCAATTCCTTTTACGGTATTTGGTATGCGTGGAGGGATGACTACAGCAACTCGTCCTATAACCTTGAGCAATGCCAATCAGTACGTGCGACGTCCTTTAGATGCCGGATTGGTATTGAACACACCTTTTTCCTTGTTCCGTACATTGGGAAAGACCACATTTGTAACACCTAATTATTTACCCGATTCAGAGGCAGTAGCTGTTTATTCACCGATACATACTCCGACAGATTCTGTCGCATTCCGTCCGATGAACGTAGTGGTGATTATCTGGGAAGGGTTTAGCAAGCAGCATGTCGGTTCACTAAATCCTCAATTGGAGAATGGCACCTATAAAGGATATACTCCTTTTATTGATTCGTTGCTGACGAGAAGTCTGACTTTTCAGTATTCATATAGTAATGGCCGTAAGAGTATTGATGGCATGCCCTCCGTATTGTCTTCTATACCGAGTTTTGTGGAACCATTCTTCTTGACTCCTTCAGCTTTGAATGATGTATCCAGCATTGCTGGTGAGTTGACCAAAAATAAGGGATATTCGTCTGCTTTCTTCCATGGTGCCATGAACGGTTCAATGGGTTTCCAGGCTTTTGCCCGTTCCGTGGGCTTCCAGAAATATTTTGGTCGTACCGAATATAATGAGGACCCGAATTACAATGGCGATGCGGATTTTGACGGGACTTGGGCTATTTGGGATGAAGAATTCTTGCAGTTCTATTGTGACCGGATGTCGGAAATGAAAGAGCCTTTTGTTACATCTGTATTTACCGCGTCTTCTCATGGACCATTTGTGCTGCCGGAACGATATAAAGGAAAATTCCCTGTAGGAGAGGACCCTTTTTCAGAGCTTATAGGATATTCGGATTATGCCATTGGGCGCTTCTTTGAGAAGGCAGAAAAACAACCTTGGTTTAAGAATACGTTGTTTGTAATTACAGCAGACCATACTAGTGGAAATTATTATCCTGATTATGTGACCGATTTGGGCTATTATAAGGTTCCTGTCATTTTTTATGCTCCTGGTATGCCCGATTTGAAAGGACTGGATACAGAAAAGATTGTGGAACAAATAGATATTATGCCGACGGTACTAGGCATTCTTGGATATGACCGTCCTTATGTGGGATTTGGACAGGATGCACTCCACACACCTGCGTCCGAGAAATTTGCGGTGAATTACATTCATGCAAGCGGCATCTACCAGTTCCTGAAAGGTGATTATCTGATTCAGTTCGACGGAGAAAAAGTGATTCATGCCTATCGTTTCCGTACAGACGTGCTGATGAAGGACGATGTGAAAGACAGCATGCCGCAGGAAGTGCGGAAAGAAATGGAAACCCAGTTGAAGTCAATTATCCAGCAGTACATGCAGCGGATGAACAACAATGAGTTGGTTTATAGAGAATAACTCAAAATAGCATATAAAAAGTAAACCGGACTTTCACGAGGCGAGAACCTCTGAAAGTCCGGTTTACTTTTATATAAAGAATGAATTAGTTCTTGTTGGCACGTTTACGTTCCGTTTCGTCCAAAATGACTTTACGCATACGCATGCTCTTCGGAGTTACTTCCACGTATTCATCTTCCTTGATGTATTCCAGTGCTTCTTCCAGTGAGAAGATAACCGGCGGAATGATACGGGCCTTGTCGTCAGAACCAGAAGCACGCATGTTGGTCAGCTTCTTTGATTTGGTTACGTTGATCACCAGGTCATTTTCGTGAACATGCTCACCAACTACCTGTCCGGCATACACTTCGTCCTGCGGATAAATAAAGAATTTACCGCGATCCTGCAGTTTGTCGATGGCATAGGCAAAAGCTGTTCCGCTTTCCATTGCAATCATGGAACCGTTGGTACGGCGAGGAATTTCTCCCTTATACGGTTGATATTCCTTGAAGCGGTGAGCCATGATAGCTTCTCCCTGAGACGCAGTCAGAACATTTGTACGCAGACCGATGATACCGCGTGACGGCATGTCGAATTCAATGTTTACACGGTCACCCTGAGTTTCCATGGATACCATTTCACCTTTACGGCGGGTTACCATATCAATCATCTTGCTGGCAAATTCTTCGGGCACGCTGATGGTCAGTTCTTCAATCGGTTCGCATTTCACACCGTCGATTTCCTTGAAGATAACCTGCGGCTGTCCTACCTGAAGTTCGTAGCCTTCACGACGCATGGTTTCAATCAATACAGACAAATGAAGCACACCACGTCCGGAAACAATCCATTTTCCATCTTCATTTTCAGTCTTGCGAACGCGCAGAGCCAGGTTCTTGTCCAACTCTTTCATCAGACGGTCGTGGATGTGGCGTGAAGTCACGTATTTTCCTTCCTTACCGAAGAACGGAGAGTCGTTGATGGTGAACAGCATGCTCATAGTCGGTTCGTCGATGGCGATAGGTGGCAGCGGTTCCGGATTTTCGAAGTCGCAGATGGTATCACCGATTTCGAAGCCTTCCACACCGATGATGGCACAGATGTCGCCAGAAGATACAGATTCTACTTTCTTGCGGCCCAGACCTTCGAAGGTATGTACTTCCTTGATTTTTGATTTCACCATGGTGCCGTCGCGTTTGGCCAGGGTGATGTTCATGCCTTCTTTCAGCGTACCTCTGTGTACGCGGCCTACGGCGATACGTCCGGTATAAGAAGAATAGTCAAGTGAAGTAATCAGCATCTGCGGGGTGCCTTCCAGCTGCTTCGGTGCCGGAATGTATTTCACGATGGCATCCAGCAGCGGAGTGATGGTGCCGGTCGGAGTTTTCCAGTCTTCACCCATCCAGTTGTTCTTGGCAGAACCGTAGATGACCGGGAAGTCCAGCTGGTCTTCTGTGGCGTTGAGGCTGAACATCAGGTCGAACACCATTTCATATACTTCTTCCGGACGGCAGTTCGGTTTGTCTACCTTGTTTACCACTACGGTAGGTTTCAATCCAATCTGCAGGGCTTT
>ENA-OPEU01000108-OPEU01000108.1-human-gut-metagenome-genome-assembly--contig:-NODE-108-length-13506-cov-5.956657_pt1 | contig 13506 bp, 9 predicted proteins | sample MGYA00241639_ERZ501541 | MGnify/ENA primary metagenome ERZ501541 (study PRJEB25962, sample SAMEA2042428) | human gut metagenome | biome: human gut; feature: human-associated habitat; material: faeces...
AAACGTCAGAGCCTGCAAGGTCTGGTGGTGCTAATGGATATTCGCCATCCGCTGAAAGATTTGGATCAGCAGATGATTGAGTGGGCGGTAGACAGCAATATCGCCGTGCTGGTACTGCTGACCAAAGCGGACAAACTGGCAAGCGGCGCACGTAAAGCGCAATTGAATATGGTGCGTGAAGCGGTGCTGGCGTTTAACGGTGATGTGCAGGTTGAAACGTTTTCTTCGCTGAAGAAACAAGGCGTGGACAAGCTGCGGCAGAAACTGGATACCTGGTTTAGCGAGATGCAGCCTGTAGAAGAAACGCAGGACGGCGAATAATTTTCTTACCTTAATGCTTGTGCCGGATGTGGCGTATCCGGCCCGTAAATTCAATAGATTACAATTCTACCGTTGGCCTGATAAACATGGCGTATCAGGCATTACGGATCTTTTCTTTCGCCCAATAAAAAACGCCCCAGTCATTACTGACTGGGGCGGCTAAAATATTCAGCCAAATCCGATTACGTGAAGTAAAAGGTCTGAAAGATAGAACATCTTACCTCTGTACCCTACGCGACTAACTTTACTCTTTTTTGTTCAGTTCAGAAAGCATTTTTTGTAATTTTTTTTCAGTTGTTGCATAGGAATTTCTAATAGCCATCACAAAACGTGACAGCTTATGTTGCTTACTTACGAAAAAAGGGCATGTTCAGGCGAATCTTAGTGCGCCTGATCCCAGTTTTCGCCACTCCCCACTTCCACCAGTAACGGCACATCCAGACGGGTACAGTTTTCCATCAGTTGATGAATCTGCTTCGCGACGGCATCGACATCATCTTTATGGACTTCAAATACCAGTTCATCGTGTACCTGCATGATCATACGCACACGCGGTTGCTCAGCCTGTAGCCACGCATCAACGGCAATCATCGCCCGTTTGATAATGTCGGCGGCGGTTCCCTGCATTGGCGCGTTAATGGCTGCACGTTCAGCCGCTGCACGACGAGCACCATTGCTGGATTTGATATCCGGCAGATACAGACGGCGTCCGTCCAGCGTTTCAACGTAGCCCTGCTCTTTCGCCTGAGCACGGGTGCGTTCCATATACTCCAGCACGCCAGGGTAGCGTTCGAAGTAAAGGTCCATGTACTTCTGCGCTTCTTTACGCGGAATGTTCAATTGCCGCGCCAGACCGAAAGCACTCATGCCATAAATCAGACCAAAGTTGATCGCTTTCGCGCTACGACGTTGCTCGCTGGTGACGGTTTCCAGTGGCAAACCAAACACTTCTGCCGCCGTTGCACGGTGGATATCTTTTCCTTCGGCGAATGCGGTCAGCAAGCCTTTGTCACGCGAGAGATGCGCCATAATGCGCAGTTCAATCTGCGAGTAGTCCGCTGAGACAATCACATAATCCTCTGGCGCAATAAACGCCTGGCGGATACGGCGACCTTCTTCGTTACGCACCGGAATGTTTTGCAGGTTAGGATCGGTTGACGATAAACGTCCCGTTGCGGTTACTGCCTGGTGATAAGAGGTATGTACACGCCCGGTTTTCGGGTTGATCATCAACGGCAGCTTGTCGGTGTAGGTCGATTTCAGCTTCGCCAGACCACGATACTCCAGAATCACTTTTGGCAACGGATAGTCCAGCGCCAGTTCTTCCAGTACCTCTTCCGACGTTGACGGCGCGCCACCCGGCGTTTTCTTCAGTGGTTTAATGCCCTGTTTTTCAAACAGAATGTTTTGTAACTGCTTGGTGGAAGAAAGGTTAAATTCTTCACCTGCAATTTCATGAGCTTTCTTTTCCAGCTCAGCCAGACGCAAGGTGAGCTCTTCAGAGTGATTGTGCAGCACTTTCGGATCGATCTTCACACCGTTACGTTCAATGCGTGAAAGCACCGGCACCAGCGGCATTTCGATATTCTCGAAGACGTTCAACGGCCCTTTGTGTTTTTGCAGATCCGGCCACATTTTCAGATGCAACTGCAAGGTGACATCTGCATCTTCGGCGGCGTAACGTCCGGCTTCTTCGAGGGCAATCTGGTTAAAGGTCAGTTGATTTTTGCCTTTACCCGCAATCTCTTCAAAAGTGATGGTTTTGTGCTTCAACCAACGTTCCGCGAGGCTGTCCATATCGTGACGTCCGGCAACGCTATTGAGAATGTAGGACTCCAGCATGGTATCAAACGCAATCCCACGTAGTTCAATGCCGTAGTTCGCCAGAATACCGCGATCGTATTTCAGGTTTTGCCCGACCTTCAGCACCTTTTCATCTTCCAGCAGCGGTTTTAGCAACTCGAGTGCACGCTCGCGAGAGATTTGATCGGGCGCATCAAGATAATCATGAGCAACCGGAATATATGCCGCTACGCCTGGCTCGATAGCAAAAGAAAGCCCGACCAGGTTAGCAGAGATGTTATCAAGGCTGTCGGTTTCGGTATCAAATGCAAATACCGGCGCTTTTTCCAGCTTCGCAATCCACTCTTTCAGTGTTTCTTCATCAAGGATGGTGACGTAGTTGTCATAAGAAATCACCGTTGCCGTCACTTCTGGCGCTTCGTCTGCAACACTGGTTTCCTGCGGCCTGGCTGCGGGTTTCGCCCCTTTAGCCTGTAGCCATTTTCCCGCTTCGACATCAGCAGTCCAGCGTTTGAACTCATACTTTTTGAACAGACCTAACAACTCTTCCGCCGCCGGTGGCTGCACTTCCAGTTGTTCACAGGTCAGCTCCAGTTCAACGTCGGTTTTAATCGTCGCCAGCTGGTATGAGAGATAAGCAACTTCTTTGTTTTGCTCGAGCTTCGCTGCCATTGTTTTCGCGCCACGGAAGCTCAACCCAGCAATTTTTTCTGGCTCGGCATACAGCGTATCCAGCCCGCCAAGACCTTGCAGCAATGCCTGCGCGGTTTTTTCACCGACGCCCGGTACGCCAGGAATGTTATCAGAGGAGTCACCCATCAGCGCCAGGAAATCGATGATCAGTTCTGGCGGCACGCCGTACTTATTCACCACCTCTTCCGGTCCGAGGATGGTATTCGTCATAGTGTTGATAAGCGTGATATTTGGTGTCACCAGCTGCGCCATATCTTTATCGCCAGTGCTGATCAGCACCGGACGCCCGGTTTTTTCGGCTTCGCGCGCCAGAGTACCAATAACGTCGTCCGCTTCTACGCCAGAAACCGCCAGCAGCGGCAGTCCCATCGCTTTAACCATCGCGTGCAGAGGTTCGATTTGTGCTCGCAGATCGTCCGGCATTGGCGGGCGATGTGATTTGTAATGTTCAAACAGTTCATCACGAAAGGTTTTTCCCTTGGCGTCAAAGACCACCGCTGCATGCGTCGGTTTATATTGCATGATCAGACTGCGCAGCATGTTGAGGACACCATACATCGCACCGGTCGGCTCGCCTGCGCTGTTAGTCAGCGGGGGAAACGCATGATATGCGCGATAAAGATAAGATGAACCATCTACAAGGATAAGTGGATTTTGGGGGATCTGAACCATAATGTCCGTGCCTGTTTATCAGATTATGGGTAAAGGATGCCACAGACAGGATGAAAACATGAGTTTTTCACCGCTTTTCGTGAAAATCTTTTGTAGATCTTCTGGATCGCTCGCAAATCGTCATGTGGATAACTTTGTGCATAAATTATTTACATCGCTTTTAATTTATTATCATGCTTTTTACAGCATGATGTTTATCTTTGTTTTTCATGCAGTTAAAAATAAAGCCATCCCTAATAATTGAGATGATGGGATTTTTTCTAATGTGGATAGATATGAATTATTTTTCTCCTTAAGGATCATCCGTTATTTGGGTCGTTTTCTGCTAAAATCTGCGCCTTGCGCTTCTTTAGCGCACTGTCTATGGCTAACCTTTTGAATAAATTCATTATGACGAGAATACTCGCTGCGATAACCCTTTTGCTGAGTATCGTATTGACCATTTTGGTCACTATTTTTTGTTCCGCCCCGATCATCATTGCCGGGATTGTAAAACTATTGCTACCTGTGCCAGTCATTTGGCGAAAGGTTTCGCGTTTTTGTGATTTTATGATGTATTGCTGGTGTGAAGGTCTGGCGGTATTACTGCATCTGAACCCACACCTGCAATGGGAAGTTCACGGGCTGGAAGGGTTAAGTAAGAAGAACTGGTATCTGCTTATTTGTAACCACCGTAGTTGGGCAGATATTGTCGTACTGTGCGTGCTGTTTCGTAAGCACATTCCGATGAATAAATATTTCCTCAAGCAGCAGCTGGCCTGGGTGCCTTTTCTTGGCCTGGCGTGCTGGGCGCTGGATATGCCGTTTATGAAGCGTTATTCCCGCGCTTATTTATTACGTCATCCGGAGCGACGTGGTAAAGATGTTGAAACCACTCGGCGTTCTTGTAAAAAGTTTCGCCTGCATCCCACCACTATTGTCAATTTCGTTGAAGGCTCCCGTTTCACGCAAGAAAAACATCAGCAAACCCACTCCACTTTTCAAAACTTGTTGCCACCAAAGGCGGCAGGCATTGCAATGGCGCTAAATGTACTGGGTAAACAATTCGATAAACTGCTTAATGTTACGCTGTGTTATCCGGACAATAACCGTCAGCCGTTCTTCGATATGTTAAGCGGTAAACTGACGCGAATTGTCGTACATGTGGATTTACAGCCTATTGCCGATGAGTTACATGGCGACTACATCAATGACAAAAGCTTTAAGCGCCATTTTCAGCAATGGCTGAACTCATTGTGGCAGGAAAAAGACCGGCTTCTGACATCGTTGATGTCATCACAGCGGCAGGAAAAGTAAGTTTTACTCGCCTCTGAATGAGCAGAGGCGAGTGAGTATTTTAATGAACAAAACGTCCGGCACGAGACATAAATTCTTCTTCGCTCATCTCCTGTCCGTTAAAAACAACTTTACCCGGTGTATAACGCAGTTGCAGCGAGGCGGTATTGTTGTCAATCGTGATTAACTGTAACATCAGACCTAATGTCATCATCCCACTGATTTGCTTATCAGCCCGCTTTTGCGCTTTTTCCGCATCCATCCCTTCAGATAAATTAAGCTGTTTTGCGGTTTCTGTGGCGACATTAAGCGGTAACTTCATATCAAAATTGAGCGATTTAATATCTTTGTTTGTGGATGATGAAGATTTGGCTGGGTCGGCAATACTGATATCCAGATTGGCATTTAGTTCGCCGAGTGCGTTCTTCCATCTTACCGGTTGTTTAATGGTCGGCTCACTTTTTTGTAATAACGGTAAATACTCTTTGAACAATGCAGCATTCACTTCTTGCAGAGCAACTTCATCGTTTGCTAACTCAGGGTGTGCAGCAAGCTGCTTCTGCATCGCAATGTTATACTGGATGATAAATTGGCGCACCGCTGAGGGATCAATAGACTCAGCAATCAATGACCACTCACCACTACCGAGTTGCTGATTCCCTTTTGTTAACTTATCAAGTTCGTAGGTCAGATTGACATTGATATAATCTTTGTCTTTAACGCGATCCAGCCTGGTTTTTGCAACGAAAGCATCGATTTGGGCAACGACTTCCCCCTGGTTGATAATATTAACCTGATTAAATTTCGACTCGCTTTCACCAACCGGAAATTTCTTTTCTTCTAATCGTGTCAGAGAATCAATGGTAAAACTTTTCGCCGTTACTTTGTTCATTGGTGAAAATTGCAGAACAATATCTTCGACTTTGCCTTCAATATCCAGGTTAGACAATGAACTATCATCACCATTAAAAGTAAACTGGCCTTCACCAAAAGAAAACTTTCCATACTCTGCAGGGGCAACATCTAATGTCGTGGAGAATGGGCCACCAAACGCGAATCGCAATGTCGCTTCCACGGGCGATTTATTTTTCGCGGCGATAAATAGCGGTTGTGTCAGCTCATTATTCACTAAGTTCACTTTTGCCGCTGCCAGTGCTGGGATGACATTACCATGCATTAACATTGTGATGGGCAACGGACCGTGCTCAACATCCACATCAAATACAATTTTCTGGCCTGGCTTGATATTGAGATCGGGTGCACCGTTATCAAATGTCATTTGCATTTGAAAACGGGAATTAAAAAAGCCTTTGTCAAAATTTTTATAACTTAACGTCATATCGTAGGCATGTTCACCTTTCTTTTTAGCATCGTTAAAACCTTTAATAAACTTTTCGACACCAGGCTGAATTTGCGTACCTGTGTACCATGTGCCACCACCCCAGATTACGGCTAACGCAACAATGGCACCTGTAGCTGACTTACGTATCATATAAATATTCCCTGATAAAACAGCAAAACTTTGAATATCCACTTATGCTGAAATAATGTCCAGCAGCAGGACGCATTATCAGAATGTATTTATATTTATTAAATAATAAAAAAAGCCCGTGAATATTCACGGGCTTTATGTAATTTACATTGAATTATTTTTTCTCGGACAGATATTTCACAGTATCAGCATACTGCTGAACAAAAACATCCATATTGCTGGTATCCATACCCTGCGGATTCAGCTGATATTTACCGTTAACAAACATCGCCGGAACACCACGCAATTGCACGTCAGCTGCAGCTTTTTCCTGCTGAGCGACCAGAGATTTCACCACGAAGCTGTTCCACGCCGCGTCGTACTCTTCACCTTTAATACCTGCGTTGATAAATACATCGCGGATATCAGATGCTGAACGAATGGTCTGGGTTTTTTGTACGCCTTCAAACAGCGGAACTGTGACTTTGTCTTCCACGCCCAGCGCCATCGCCACAGCCCATGCCTGAGTCAGCTCTTTGCCCAGGTCACCCCCCATGAAGTTGACGTGGTATTTAGTCATCTTCACGCCTTCCGGCAGTTTTTTCTTCACGTTATCAGAAATATGCAGAACTTCTTCAAACTGATAGCAGTGCGGGCAGAAGAAAGAGAAAAACTCCAGCACTTGCGGCGCGCCAGCAACTGGTTTTTCCAGGGTAGTGTACTGTTTACCATCTTCATACTGCGCCGCCGATGCGCTAAACGCTAAAACTAAACCAGCCAGCGCCAGCCAAATCTTTTTCATGATCTACTCTCTCCGATTAATACATAGGTGTTAATTGCAAAGGGGGTTCTTGTAGAACTTTTGCCTGTTCTATAAAAGTCGCCGTCTGTCGTAGCCAGTAATCTTCCCCGGTTAACCACGGGAAATTTTTCGGGAACGCGGGATCAGCCCAACGCCGCATTAGCCAGGCAAGATAATAAACCAAACGCATGGCGCGTAAAGGTTCAATCAGTCCGATTTCAGCGGTGTCGAACTCGCTAAATTCTTCATAAGCCTCAATAATAGTTTCCAGTTGCATCCGCTGCTCGGCTTTATCACCATTGAGCAACATCCACAAATCCTGAACGGCTGGACCATTACGTGCATCATCCAGATCAACAAACATTGGACCATCGCGCCAGAGAATATTCCCGGCGTGGCAGTCTCCATGTAGCCGCAGAACGGTGAAATCTTCCCGCCAGTGTGCTGTAACGGCGGCAATCAGCTCATCTGTCGCTTTCAGGAATGCCGCTTTCAACCCGGGAGGTATCAGTGTGGCGTCCTCAAACAGCTTGCGTGGCTCAATGAGATATTCATTCAAACCGATGGTCGGGCGATGGATAAAAAGCTGTTTGCGCCCCGTCTGGTGCATACGCCCTAAATAACGCCCAACCGCTTCCATCTGATCGATATTATCAGCTTCGAACTGGCGACCACCGACGCTTGGAAAAACAGCGAAATAAAATCCCTGATGGTTCAATAAAGTCTGACCATTAAAGGCCACAGGTGCTGCGACCGGAACTTCATCGTTAACCAGCTGCAACGCAAGTTGATGTTCTTCGAGGATTTGATCGGCTGTCCAACGTTCAGGGCGATAAAATTTGACGACAAAACGTCGACGATCTTCGTCCTGAAATTGATAGACACGGTTTTCATAGCTGTTAAGCGGGGTAAGACCGGAATCCACCCGAATCCCATGCTCAAACAGAGCGTCCATGATGGTATCCGGGTGTAGTGTCTGGAAAGTAAAAGCGCTGTTGTTCATCCCATCATCCGGAAAACATTACGAATGATGAAGGATATCATTTCACGATGATTTTGGTTGCGCCGCTTACAAGCTTTTACTCTTTAATTACGCCACGTGCGCGTAATAGTGCCGTTTTGAAATCTTCTTCATAATCTTTCTGCAAACCCGGGATCACCGCATCTTTCGCGGAATCACGCATTTTCAGGTGATAGATCAGAATGTCATCCGTCAAATCCGCCAGTTCGCCGTCAAAACCTGACTCTTTCGCCAGTTTCTGCAAAAATTGCAGCAGGTTAAGGTCTGGCTCTTTTTGCCAGGCTGGCTGGAGGAGTTCAATAACTTCATTCAGACGTTTACATTTCATAGTAATGCTCCTTACTCTTGAGACAGACACGTTAGCAGGGTCAATCCCACAATAAAAGAGGCGATATCGGTGAATCTGATGACGATGATAACAGGCGTTGTGCTGGCGGGCGGTAAAGCCAGACGAATGGGCGGCGTAGATAAAGGATTGCTTGAATTAAACGGCAAACCATTATGGCAGTATGTCGCTGACGCGCTTATGACGCAGCTTTCTCACGTCGTGGTTAATGCTAATCGTCATCAGGAAATCTATCAGGTAAGCGGTCTGAAAGTGATTGAAGATTCACTGGCGGATTACCCTGGTCCTCTGGCAGGAATGCTTTCAGTAATGCAGCAGGAAGCGGGTGAGTGGTTTTTGTTTTGCCCGTGCGATACGCCTTACATTCCCCATGATTTAGCCGCCCGGCTTACTCATCAGCGCAAAGATGCGCCTGTCGTGTGGGTCCACGACGGTGAACGCGATCACCCGACTATTGCTCTGGTAAACCGCGCAATTGAGCCTTTATTACTGGAATATCTGCAAGCAGGAGAACGCCGGGTTATGGCATTTATGCGTCTGGCTGGCGGTCATGCGGTTGATTTCAGCGATCGTAAAGAGGCATTTATAAACGTGAATACGCCAGAGGAGCTTGCCCGATGGCAGGAAAAACGATGATACCGTTACTCGCCTTTGCTGCATGGAGTGGCACCGGAAAAACAACGCTGCTGAAAAAATTGATCCCGGCATTATGCGCCAGAGGGATCCGTCCGGGGCTGATTAAGCATACGCACCATGATATGGATGTTGATAAACCGGGCAAAGATAGTTATGAGCTGCGCAAGGCTGGCGCGGCGCAAACCATCGTTGCCAGCCAACAGCGATGGGCCTTGATGACGGAAACACCAGACGAAGAAGAGCTGGATCTACATTTTCTCGCAAGTCGAATGGATACCTCAAAGCTGGATTTGATTCTGGTCGAAGGGTTTAAGCATGAAGAGATCGCAAAGATTGTGCTGTTTCGCGATGGAGCCGGACATCGACCGGAAGAATTAGTGATAGACAGGCATGTTATTGCTGTAGCCAGTGATGTGCCGCTTAATCTTGATGTCGCGTTACTGGATATTAATGATGTTGAGGGGCTGGCTGATTTTGTGGTGGAGTGGATGCAAAAGCAGGACGGATAAGCAAGAGTAGGCTGGAGCAAACGCGCCAGCGTCGCATCCGGCATTTATTCCGCACCAACGCAAAAAAGCCCAGTCTTCCGACTGGGCCTTTCGCTTAATTTGATGCCTGGCAGTTCCCTACTCTCGCATGGGGAGACCCCACACTACCATCGGCGCTACGGCGTTTCACTTCTGAGTTCGGCATGGGGTCAGGTGGGACCACCGCGCTAAGGCCGCCAGGCAAATTCTGTTTCATTAACCCGCTTGTCGCCGGTTAATCTAATCTGTATCAGGCTGAAAATCTTCTCTCATCCGCCAAAACATCTTCGGCGTTGTAAGGTTAAGCCTCACGGTTCATTAGTACCGGTTAGCTCAACGCATCGCTGCGCTTACACACCCGGCCTATCAACGTCGTCGTCTTCAACGTTCCTTCAGGAGACTCTAAGTCTCAGGGAGAACTCATCTCGGGGCAAGTTTCGTGCTTAGATGCTTTCAGCACTTATCTCTTCCGCATTTAGCTACCGGGCAGTGCCATTGGCATGACAACCCGAACACCAGTGATGCGTCCACTCCGGTCCTCTCGTACTAGGAGCAGCCCCCCTCAGTTCTCCAGCGCCCACGGCAGATAGGGACCGAACTGTCTCACGACGTTCTAAACCCAGCTCGCGTACCACTTTAAATGGCGAACAGCCATACCCTTGGGACCTACTTCAGCCCCAGGATGTGATGAGCCGACATCGAGGTGCCAAACACCGCCGTCGATATGAACTCTTGGGCGGTATCAGCCTGTTATCCCCGGAGTACCTTTTATCCGTTGAGCGATGGCCCTTCCATTCAGAACCACCGGATCACTATGACCTGCTTTCGCACCTGCTCGCGCCGTCACGCTCGCAGTCAAGCTGGCTTATGCCATTGCACTAACCTCCTGATGTCCGACCAGGATTAGCCAACCTTCGTGCTCCTCCGTTACTCTTTAGGAGGAGACCGCCCCAGTCAAACTACCCACCAGACACTGTCCGCAACCCGGATTACGGGCCAACGTTAGAACATCAAACATTAAAGGGTGGTATTTCAAGGTCGGCTCCATGCAGACTGGCGTCCACACTTCAAAGCCTCCCACCTATCCTACACATCAAGGCTCAATGTTCAGTGTCAAGCTATAGTAAAGGTTCACGGGGTCTTTCCGTCTTGCCGCGGGTACACTGCATCTTCACAGCGAGTTCAATTTCACTGAGTCTCGGGTGGAGACAGCCTGGCCATCATTACGCCATTCGTGCAGGTCGGAACTTACCCGACAAGGAATTTCGCTACCTTAGGACCGTTATAGTTACGGCCGCCGTTTACTGGGGCTTCAATTCAATGCTTCTCTTGCGATGACATCTCCTCTTAACCTTCCAGCACCGGGCAGGTGTCAGGCTGTATACGTCTACTTTCATATTGGCACAGCCCTGTGTTTTTGTTAAACAGTTGCCTGGACCTATTCTCTGCGCCCTCCCATCTCTGGGTAGGGACCCTTTATCCCGAAGTTACAGGGTCAGTTTGCCTAGTTCCTTAACCGTGATTCACTCAAGCGCCTTAGTATATTCAACCCGACTACGTGTGTCCGTTTGCGGTACGGGTACCTGCAGGATTAAGTTTAGCGGATTTTCTCGGCAGCATGCTTACGCGCACTATTGCCTTGTCCCGAAGGACGCGGCATACTGTCAGGTTCGGATCTCATGGTGGATTTGCCTGCCATGATCGACTCCTACACCCTTCAACCATCTATTCCGTCAGATGGCGGCACTGTCACTACTGCGTCTCCACGTCACTCCTGAAGGTAGTAACGGAATATTAACCGTTTCTGCCATCGGCATCGCCGTTCGGCTGAGCCTTAGGACCCGACTGACCCTGATCCGATTAGCGTTGATCAGGAAACCTTAGTCTTTCGGCGAGGGGGTTTCCCGCCCCCTTTATCGTTACTTATACCTACATTTGCTTTTCCAGACGCTCCAGAATACCTCACGGTACGCCTTCGACGCTGACTGGAATGCTCCCCTACCGATCATATTAATGATCCCACTGCTTCGGTAGACAACTTGATACCCGATTATTATCCACGCCCGACTCCTCGACTAGTGAGCTGTTACGCACTCTTTAAATGAATGGCTGCTTCCAAGCCAACATCCTAGCTGTCTTAGCAATCAGACTTCGTTAGTTTAACTTAGCTGTCATTTCGGGGCCTTAGCTGATAGTCCGGATTCTTCTCCTCTCGGGCACGGACCTTAGCACCCATGCCCTCACTCCCGCGGTAAAACTGACGCGCATTCGGAGTTTGTCAGGACTTGATAGGCGGTGAAGCCCTCGCATCCTATCAGTCGCTCTACCTCACGTCAGTAACCCACGAGGCTGCACCTAAATGCATTTCGGGGAGTACGAGCTATCTCCAAGTTTGATTAGCCTTTCACCCCTACCCTCAGCTCATCCAGAAGCTTTTCAACGCTTATTGGTGCGGACCTCCATCTGGTGTTACCCAGACTTCATCCTGGCCAAGGGTAGATCACTTGGTTTCGCGTCTACTCCTTCCGACTATACGCCCTGTTCAGACTCGCTTTCGCTTCGGATACGTGTGTCGTCACACTTAACCTTGCCGGCAAAGGCAACTCGTAGGTTCATTATGCAAAAGGCACGCCGTCACTCATTAACGAGCTCCGACCGCTTGTAGGCGCACGGTTTCAGGAACTATTTCACTCTTCTGTTCGAAGTGCTTTTCACCTTTCCCTCACGGTACTGGTTCGCTATCGGTCTCTCGGGAGTATTTAGCCTTACCGGATGGTCCCGGCAGATTCACGCAGAATTCCTCGTGCTCCGCGCTACTCAGGATACTACTATGCTTCGACAACATTCGAATACGCAACTGTCATGCTCTATGGTCTTTCTTTCCAGAAAGTTCTTCTCTGATGTCTTCATGCAACGGCGTAGTCCTACAACCCCACCCATGCCGTAACATGGATGGTTTGGGCTGTTCCCCGTTCGCTCGCCACTACTGGGGGAATCATTGTTTATTTTCTTTTCCTGCAGGTACTAAGATGTTTCAGTTCCCTGCGTTAGCCTCCAACAACGTTGGATAATACCTCTTCAAGATATTGGGTTGTCCCATTCGGAAATCTCTGGATCAAAGGTCATTTGCACCTCCCCAAAGCTTATCGCAGCTTATCACGTCCTTCATCGCCTCCGAGAGCCAAGGCATCCGCCATGCGCCCTTGCTTACTTTCCTTATCACGTCACACTGACTTGCAGTGCGGGATGATATATACTTCAAGCTTTCGTACTTGTTATTTGCTTGTTACATCATGTCATAGAACTTCTTTTCTTGTGGAGAATAACGGATTCGAACCGTTGACCCCCTGCGTGCAAAGCAGGTGCTCTAGCCAGCTGAGCTAATCCCCCGTTTTTTTTTGCGGCTGCAAAGGTAAGTATTTACATCCGTTCCGCCAAAATTTCAGGGAAGTTTTTTCGCCTCCCCTTCGAGGTAGTCCCAGGCAGAGTTGAACTGCCGACCTCTACATTATCAGTGTAGCGCTCTAACCAACTGAGCTATAGGACTAGCTTTGGGATTCAGTTCAACCTAGTCCGTTACGACTCGGCTTCATCTTTCTCTTTATATCGTTAAACAAATCCGACATAGTACAGAGGGAGAACCTCTTACGGAAACTCTCCAGAAAGGAGGTGTTCCAGCCGCACCTTCCGGTACGGCTACCTTGTTACGACTTAGCCCCAGTCACCAGTTTTACCCTAGGGCGCTCCTCGCGGTTACGCACTTCAGGTACCCCCGGCTCCCATGGCTTGACGGGCGGTGTGTACAAGGCCCGGGAACGTATTCACCGCGCCGTGGCTGATGCGCGATTACTAGCGAATCCAGCTTCATGGAGTCGGGTTGCAGACTCCAATCCGAACTGAGAGAGGCTTTCGGGATTAGCATCACGTCGCCGTGTAGCT
>ENA-OPEU01000121-OPEU01000121.1-human-gut-metagenome-genome-assembly--contig:-NODE-121-length-13007-cov-2.404185_pt1 | contig 13007 bp, 16 predicted proteins | sample MGYA00241639_ERZ501541 | MGnify/ENA primary metagenome ERZ501541 (study PRJEB25962, sample SAMEA2042428) | human gut metagenome | biome: human gut; feature: human-associated habitat; material: faeces...
CGTTGTGGATGAATCAGATATGCGCAGGGGTAAAGCTACCGCCAACGCCGCATTTGGCAATGCCGCCAGCGTGCTGGTAGGCGATTTTATTTATACCCGCGCGTTCCAGATGATGACCAGCCTCGGTTCACTCAAAGTGCTGGAAGTCATGTCAGAAGCCGTAAACGTCATCGCAGAAGGTGAAGTTCTGCAACTGATGAACGTTAACGATCCGGACATCACTGAAGAAAACTACATGCGCGTTATCTACAGCAAGACTGCGCGTCTGTTTGAGGCTGCCGCGCAGTGTTCCGGGATTCTGGCTGGCTGTACGCCGGAGGAGGAGAAAGGCCTACAAGATTATGGGCGCTATCTCGGCACTGCTTTCCAGTTGATCGACGATTTACTCGATTACAATGCCGATGGCGAACAGTTAGGTAAAAACGTCGGCGACGATCTGAACGAAGGTAAACCGACGCTGCCGCTGCTGCATGCGATGCATCATGGCACACCAGAACAGGCACAGATGATTCGTACCGCCATCGAACAGGGTAACGGTCGCCATCTTCTGGAACCGGTTCTGGAAGCAATGAACGCTTGTGGATCTCTTGAATGGACGCGTCAGCGTGCCGAGGAAGAAGCAGACAAAGCCATCGCAGCGTTACAGGTGCTCCCGGACACCCCGTGGAGAGAAGCACTCGTCGGCCTCGCGCACATCGCTGTTCAACGCGATCGTTAATCCCCTCCCCTCATCCCGCGCAGTGCGCGGGATGATTCCAGTAAATTCCATAAAAACACTTATTCAGCTCTATAACTCCTGAAAAACGGGGCTGTGTATCTTTATATATTCTGAATATTCACACTCTTTACAGGAACTTTTTAGAGCAATAGGCCATCAGGAGTATAGTGATGCTCGACAGAAACAGAAGAAGTGTTCTGAATGAAAGCGACTAACTTAAGGAGTGAGGAAAGATGGAAAGTAATTTCATTGACTGGCATCCCGCTGACATCATTGCAGGTTTGCGCAAGAAGGGAACGTCAATGGCGGCGGAGTCTCGCAGAAATGGTTTGAGTTCCTCAACGCTGGCGAACGCATTATCACGCCCATGGCCGAAAGGAGAGATGATTATTGCGAAAGCCCTGGGAACTGACCCCTGGGTTATCTGGCCATCACGCTACCATGATCCGCAGACCCATGAGTTTATCGACAGAACGCAGTTGATGCGTAGCTACACTAAACCGAAAAAATGAGTGGCCTGGCGGTAGCCCCGCGAACGGGGCTGCCAGCTCTCAGACAATTACTCGCCTTTCACACGCTCAATATTTGCACCTAAAGCGCGTAGTTTGTCTTCAATGCGTTCGTAGCCACGATCGATGTGATAAATACGATCAACCACCGTCGTCCCTTCCGCAATACAGCCAGCCAGCACCAGGCTTGCTGATGCACGCAGATCGGTTGCCATAACCTGTGCGCCAGAAAGTTTTTCAACACCGTGACAAATAACGGTATTGCTTTCGATTTCGGCGTGCGCGCCCATACGACTCAGCTCTGGCACATGCATAAAGCGGTTTTCAAAGACCGTTTCGGTGATGAATCCGGTCCCTTCTGCCACCAGATTCAACAGCGTGAACTGGGCCTGCATATCGGTAGGGAATGCCGGATGCGGCGCGGTACGTACGTTAACAGCCTTCGGACGTTTGCCATGCATATCCAGGCTAATCCAGTCTTCGCCGACTTCGATGTCCGCTCCAGCGTCACGCAGTTTCGCCAGCACGGCGTCCAGAGTATCTGGCTGCGCGTTACGGCAGATAATTTTGCCGCGAGAGATCGCCGCCGCCACCAGGAAAGTACCGGTTTCGATACGATCCGGCAGCACGCGATAGACACCGCCGCCTAAACGTTCCACACCTTCGATGACGATACGATCGGTGCCCTGACCGCTAATTTTCGCACCCAGCGTAATCAGGAAGTTCGCGGTATCGACGATTTCCGGTTCACGCGCTGCGTTTTCAATAATCGTGGTGCCTTCCGCAAGGGTTGCAGCACACATGATGGTCACCGTTGCGCCAACGCTGACTTTATCCATCACGATATGTGCGCCTTTCAAACGACCATCGACGGAAGCTTTAACGTAACCTTCTTCCAGTTTGATGGTCGCGCCTAATTGTTCGAGGCCAGAAATGTGTAGATCAACCGGACGTGCGCCGATCGTACAACCGCCAGGCAGTGAAACTTGCCCCTGACCAAAGCGCGCTACCAGCGGCCCCAGCGCCCAGATAGAAGCACGCATGGTTTTAACCAGATCGTAAGGTGCGCAGAATACATTAACGTCGCGGGCATCAATATGCACAGAACCATTACGTTCTACTTTCGCACCCAGCTGGCTTAGCAGCTTCATTGATGTATCGACGTCTTTTAGTTTCGGGACGTTCTGGATCTCTACCGGTTCTTCCGCCAGTAGTGCGGCAAAAAGGATAGGCAGAGCAGCATTTTTAGCGCCGGAAATTGTGACTTCGCCCTGGAGCTTCGTTGGCCCCTGAACACGAAATTTATCCATTTAGTTTGTTCTCAGTTAACAATTCATATCCGCTACCGGCGAATCGCCCATAGCTCAAAAGCCGTTCAGTTTGCGATCGCGCGCCCACTCCGCAGGGGTATACGCTTTGATCGACACAGCATGAATGCGGTTATCCGCAATATATTCCATCAGCGAGCCATAGACCGTCTGCTGTTTTTTAACCCGACTCATGCCGTCAAACAACTCACCCACGGCAATAACCTGAAAGTGGCTGCCATCGCCGGAAACGTGGACTTCCTGGAGGGAGAGAGCGTTCATCAACACGCTCTGAATTTCATTATTTTCCATGGGATCTTCAATCATCAGTTAATAAATCAGCGAAACATCTTAGAGCAAAGTTGCGCTGGCATAAATAAGCAAAAAGCCTCGCTGATAAATCAGACAAGGCTCGACTTGCAGGCAGGTTTGCCGGACAGGCGGTTAACGCCATATCCGGCCTGAAAAAATTTAACGAGGCAGAACATCAGCAGGCAAATTATACAATTTCGCCAGGGTATACACTTTGTCGTTTACCCCCTGAAGCGTCACATTGTTGCCCTGCTTTTTCGCCAGATCGATAAGATGGAGCAGCAGTGCCAGTCCACCCGTATCCACGCGAGACACACGGCTAAGATCGATGCTGGTAATCCCCTTCACCGCTTCCTCACGTATTTCCCAAAGCGGTAGCAGAACGTCCTGATCCAGCTCTCCGGATAACGCCAGCGTGTCACCCGTCTGCATCCAGCTCAGTGACTCGCTCATTATTTTTTCTCTTCCAGAGTGATTTTCTGTTGAGAAATCGATTTCAGTTGCGCAGTCAGGCCGTCGATACCTTTGGTACGCAGCAGCGTTCCCCACTCGTTTTGTTTGGTGGTGATCATACTGACGCCTTCAGCAATCATGTCGTAAGCCTGCCAGTTGCCCGTCTGGGAGTTTTTACGCCACTGGAAGTCCAGACGCACCGGCGGGCGGCCATTCGGGTCAATAATGGTAACGCGAATCGGCACAATGGTTTTATCACCCAGCGGCTGTTCTGGCGCAATCTGATAGGTTTGACCGTGATACATCGCCAGCGCCTGACCGTAAGCCTGCTTCAGGTACTCACGGAAAGCGGCAAAGTAAGCATCACGTTGAGCTGGGGTCGCACTCTTGTAATACTGGCCCAGCACCAGCGCACCGGCGTATTTCACCTGTACGTATGGCAACAGTTCCTGATCAACAATGGTACGCAGATAATCCGGGTTAGCCCGAATTTGCGGTTGCTCATTCTTCAGGCGATCGAACGTTTTCTGCGCCGCCTCGTCCATCAGCTTATACGGATTGGTCTGGTCTGCCGCGGTTGCCGCACTCAGCGGTGCAATCACCAGCAAAGCGACCATCATTAAACGTTTAAACATGCGTCGGTTCTCCTGAAATTATTTCGTTGTACCCACAGGTTCAGTGGTTTCATTATTACCTGGCGCAGCAGCTGGCGCATCGCCACTATTCTTATTGTCATCGCCTTTACTACCGTAAAGGAACTGACCAATGAGATCTTCCAGCACCATCGCAGACTTGGTGTCCTGAATTGTATCGCCATCCTTCAGGATAGCAGTCCCCAGTTCCGGGTCTTCAAAACCGACGTTTAATGCCAGATATTGTTCCCCCAGCAGGCCGGAAGTACGAATGCTCAGCGAACTGGTATCAGGAATGTGGTTATAACGTTGTTCAATTTCCAGCGTTACGCGCGGCAGATAGGTTTTCGGGTCCAGCGTAATATCCGCCACCCGGCCCACAACAACGCCACCAATGCTGACCGGAGAGCGGGCTTTCAGGCCGCCAATGTTATCGAACGTCGCATAAAGCGTATAGGTCGGTTCAGTACGTATAGACGTCACGTTCGCTGCCTTCAGGCAAACAAACAGCGCCGCAAGCAGTGCTGCTAATAAAAAGATACCCACCCAAATTTCATTTTTTTTCGTTTGCATGAACTCAATTCCCAAACATCAATGCGGTCAGCACAAAATCCAGCCCCAGAACAGCCAGAGACGAGTGGACAACGGTGCGAGTGGTTGCCCGGCTAATCCCGGCAGACGTCGGGATGGCGTCGTAGCCGTTAAACAACGAAATCCACGTCACCGTGATAGCGAACACCACGCTCTTAATCAGACAGTTGACGAGATCCATACGCCAGTCGACGGCATTTTGCATTGCCGACCAGAAGAACCCACTATCAATGCCTTTCCAACTGACGCCGACCAGCGATCCGCCCCAGATCCCCACGGCGACGAAGATAACCGTCAACAGTGGTAATGAAATAACTCCAGCCCAGAAACGGGGAGAAATAACCCGACGCAGCGGATCCACCGCCATCATCTCCATACTGGAGAGTTGCTCTGTAGCGCGCATCAGGCCGATTTCTGCGGTTAGCGCCGAACCAGCACGCCCGGCAAACAACAACGCGGCAACCACCGGCCCCAGTTCACGCAGTAGCGATAACGCCACCAGCATACCCAGACTGGTTTCCGCACTATAAGTGGTCAGAACCAGATAACCTTGCAGCCCCAACACCATTCCGATGAACACGCCAGAAACCACAATAATCAGCATCGACAGGACGCCGACATTATAGAGCTGGCGCACCAGCAGCGGTGCATGTTTGCGAAATTCCGGTTTGCCGACCAGCGCATTGAATAACATTAACCCGGCCCGCCCGAACGTTCTCAGGGTTTTAATCCCTTTATGTCCGAGCGACGCCAGCGCATTTAACAGCATGAGTGGCTTAACTCCCTGGTAAAAGATCAGCGTGATAATCGCCGGCAGGATAGCGGAACGGAACAGGCCCGTCAGCTATCCCGTCCAGAAACTGACGTACGCGCGGATCAGGATTCGCCTGCAACGCCTGGGCACTGCCATGAGCGACGATTTTTTTGTCCGCCAGGATCCAGGCGTGATCCGCAATACTTAACACTTCCGGCACATCGTGAGAAACCACCACACAAGTCACGCCCAGCGCGCTGTTCAGCTCAGAAATCAGCTTCACCAGCACGCCCATGGTAATGGGATCTTGCCCAACAAAGGGCTCATCAAACATGATGAGATCCGGCTCCAGCGCAATCGCACGTGCCAGCGCTGCACGCCGCGCCATCCCACCGGAAAGTTCAGAAGGCATAAGTTTAGCCGCTCCACGCAGCCCCACGGCCTCCAGCTTCATCATCACCGTACTATGCAACAATGGCGCGGGAAGTTGGGTATGTTCCCGCAGTGGATAGGCGACGTTGTCAAATACGTTCATATCAGTGAACAACGCCCCGGACTGAAATAACATGCTCATCCGTTTGCGCACTGTATACAGGCGCGAACGAGACATCGCCGGAATATTCTCACCATCGAAAAGAATCTCACCATGATCTGGTGCGATTTGCCCGCCAATCAGACGGAGTAGCGTCGTTTTACCGATGCCCGATGGCCCCATGATCGCCGTGATCTTCCCTCGCGGCACGGTCAGGGAAATATTATCGAAGATGCAGCGATTGCCACGCGTAAAACTGACATCGCGCATATCGACTAAATTCGCCACAGACTGCTCCATAATTCACCCTTCGTCTTGCGTTGATTTTCTAAGCATGGCGCTCAATTTAACCTTGAACCCAACATATTTACAGAATATTACCTGCCGTGGTTAGCGAAAGCTGGCATTTGTTTTACTTTTTAGCCGCATAAAGTCAAAATTAAGAATCTGTTACGGCTTTCTGAAAATCTTCAGCGGACCGGCGAGTATACCTGAAGAAAGGACGTTAGATGCTTTTAGCTACGGCACTGTTAATTGTTGGTTTACTTTTGGTCGTTTACAGTGCCGACCGCCTGGTTTTTGCCGCGTCTATTCTTTGCCGAACCTTTGGCATCCCGCCGTTGATCATCGGCATGACGGTGGTCAGTATTGGTACATCGTTACCAGAAATCATCGTCTCGCTTGCCGCGTCTTTGCACGAACAACGCGATTTAGCCGTTGGTACAGCCCTCGGCTCAAACATTATCAATATATTGCTGATCCTCGGTCTGGCTGCGCTGGTTCGTCCTTTTACCGTCCATTCTGATGTTCTACGCCGTGAATTACCCTTAATGTTGTTGGTCAGCGTGGTGGCCGGTTCCGTACTCTATGACGGACAACTTAGTCGCAGCGATGGTATCTTTCTCCTCTTTCTGGCTGTGCTATGGCTGCTGTTCATTGTTAAACTTGCACGTCAGGCTGAACGTCAGGGGACTGACAGCCTGACCAGAGAGCAGCTTGCAGAGCTGCCGCGTGAAGGTGGATTGCCCGTCGCATTTTTATGGCTCGGCATCGCACTGATCATTATGCCAGTGGCCACGCGGATGGTAGTTGATAACGCCACGGTGCTGGCGAATTACTTTGCCATTAGCGAGTTGACGATGGGTCTGACGGCAATTGCTATCGGAACCAGCCTGCCGGAACTGGCAACCGCAATAGCGGGGGTTCGCAAAGGTGAAAACGACATTGCGGTCGGAAATATCATTGGCGCAAACATTTTTAATATTGTAATCGTGTTGGGTTTACCCGCGCTGATAACGCCAGGAGAGATTGATCCACTGGCGTACAGTCGTGACTACAGCGTGATGTTGCTGGTGAGCATTATTTTTGCGTTGCTGTGCTGGCGGCGCTCCCCGCAACCGGGCCGTGGTGTAGGGGTATTATTAACTGGCGGATTTATCGTATGGCTGGCGATGTTGTACTGGTTATCGCCAATACTCGTTGAATAACTGGAAACGCATTATGTCGCACGTAGAGTTACAACCGGGTTTTGACTTTCAGCAAGCAGGTAAAGAAGTCCTGGCGATTGAACGTGAATGCCTGGCGGAGCTTGATCAATACATCAATCAGAATTTCACGCTTGCCTGTGAAAAGATGTTCTGGTGTAAAGGGAAAGTTGTCGTCATGGGGATGGGGAAATCGGGGCACATCGGGCGCAAAATGGCAGCAACATTTGCCAGCACCGGTACACCTTCATTTTTCGTCCATCCTGGCGAAGCCGCGCATGGTGATTTAGGCATGGTCACCCCACAGGATGTGGTGATTGCTATCTCTAACTCAGGTGAATCCAGCGAAATCACGGCCTTAATTCCAGTGCTTAAGCGTCTTCACGTACCGTTAATCTGCATCACCGGTCGCCCGGAGAGCAGCATGGCGCGCGCCGCAGATGTGCATCTGTGTGTTAAAGTGGCGAAAGAAGCCTGTCCGTTAGGGCTGGCACCGACCAGCAGCACAAACGCCACGCTGGTTATGGGCGATGCCCTCGCTGTCGCGCTGTTAAAAGCACGCGGCTTTACTGCTGAAGATTTTGCGCTCTCACACCCAGGCGGCGCACTGGGTCGTAAACTTCTGCTGCGCGTAAACGATATTATGCATACGGGCGATGAGATCCCGCATGTTAAGAAAACGGCCAGTCTGCGTGACGCATTGCTGGAAGTTACCCGCAAAAATCTTGGTATGACTGTCATTTGCGATGACAATATGATGATTGAAGGCATCTTTACCGACGGTGATTTACGCCGTGTCTTCGATATGGGCGTGGATGTTCGTCAGTTAAGTATTGCCGATGTGATGACGCCGGGGGGAATACGCGTGCGCCCAGGCATTCTGGCCGTTGAGGCACTGAACTTAATGCAGTCCCGCCATATCACCTCCGTGATGGTTGCCGATGGCGACCATTTACTCGGTGTGTTACATATGCATGATTTACTGCGTGCAGGCGTAGTGTAAAGATTCAAGGATAAACAACAATGAGCAAAGCAGGTGCGTCGCTTGCGACCTGTTACGGCCCTGTCAGCGCCGACGTTATGGCAAAAGCAGAGAACATTCGTCTGCTGATCCTCGACGTTGATGGCGTACTGTCAGATGGCCTGATTTATATGGGCAATAACGGCGAAGAGCTGAAAGCGTTCAATGTTCGTGACGGTTATGGCATTCGTTGTGCGCTCACCTCTGATATTGAAGTCGCTATCATTACCGGGCGAAAGGCTAAACTGGTAGAAGATCGTTGTGCCACATTGGGGATCACTCACTTGTATCAGGGGCAGTCAAACAAACTGATCGCCTTTAGCGATCTGCTGGAAAAACTGGCGATTGCCCCGGAAAATGTGGCTTATGTCGGCGATGATCTCATCGACTGGCCGGTAATGGAAAAAGTGGGTTTAAGCGTCGCCGTGGCCGATGCGCATCCACTGTTGATCCCGCGCGCCGATTACGTAACGCGCATTGCTGGCGGTCGTGGCGCAGTGCGAGAAGTTTGCGACTTATTACTCCTGGCGCAGGGCAAACTGGATGAAGCCAAAGGGCAATCGATATGAGTAAAGCCAGACGTTGGGTTATCATTGTGCTATCACTGGCGGTTCTGGTGATGATCGGCATTAATATGGCCGAAAAAGACGATACCGCCCAGGTGGTCGTCAACAACAATGATCCCACCTATAAAAGCGAGCATACGGACACGCTCGTCTATAACCCAGAAGGGGCACTAAGCTATCGATTGATTGCTCAACACGTTGAATATTATTCCGATCAGGCCGTTTCGTGGTTTACGCAGCCGGTACTTACCACGTTTGATAAGGATAAAATCCCGACATGGTCCGTAAAAGCAGATAAAGCCAAGCTGACCAATGACCGGATGCTCTATTTATATGGACACGTTGAAGTCAATGCACTCGTGCCGGACTCTCAACTTCGCAGAATCACGACGGATAACGCGCAGATCAATCTGGTGACGCAGGATGTTACCTCTGAAGACCTCGTCACGTTATACGGAACAACATTTAACTCCAGCGGTCTGAAAATGCGCGGCAACTTACGCAGCAAGAACGCCGAGCTGATTGAAAAGGTTAGAACATCCTATGAAATTCAAAACAAACAAACTCAGCCTTAATCTTGTGCTTGCCAGCTCACTTCTGGCCGCCAGCATTCCGGCATTTGCCGTAACCGGAGATACTGATCAGCCGATCCACATTGAATCGGACCAGCAATCTCTTGATATGCAAGGCAACGTGGTTACCTTTACCGGCAATGTCATCGTCACCCAGGGCACCATCAAAATTAATGCCGACAAAGTGGTCGTTACCCGTCCGGGCGGCGAACAAGGTAAAGAAGTGATTGACGGCTACGGTAAACCGGCAACGTTCTACCAGATGCAGGACAACGGTAAACCCGTTGAAGGTCACGCTTCCCAGATGCACTACGAACTGGCAAAAGATTTTGTCGTTCTGACGGGTAATGCTTATCTGCAGCAGGTCGATAGCAACATTAAGGGCGATAAGATCACTTACCTGGTGAAAGAGCAGAAAATGCAGGCTTTCAGCGACAAAGGCAAGCGCGTAACCACCGTTCTGGTGCCGTCGCAGCTGCAGGACAAAAACAATAAAGGCCAGACCCCGGCACAGAAGAAGGGTAATTAATTCGTTATGGCAACATTAACTGCAAAGAACCTTGCAAAAGCCTATAAAGGCCGTCGCGTGGTAGAAGACGTCAGCCTGACCGTCAACTCCGGGGAAATTGTCGGTCTGCTGGGGCCAAACGGTGCCGGTAAGACCACCACTTTCTACATGGTTGTTGGCATTGTGCCGCGCGATGCGGGCAACATCATTATTGATGATGACGATATCAGTCTGCTGCCTCTGCATGCACGCGCGCGCCGCGGTATCGGCTGCCGCAGGAAGCCTCCATTTTCCGTCGCCTCAGCGTTTACGATAACCTGATGGCGGTACTGCAAATTCGTGACGACTTGTCTGCTGAACAACGTGAAGACCGCGCGAACGAGCTGATGGAAGAGTTTCACATTGAGCACCTGCGTGACAGCATGGGGCAGTCACTCTCCGGGGGTGAACGTCGCCGTGTAGAAATTGCCCGCGCACTGGCTGCGAATCCGAAATTTATTCTGCTCGACGAACCGTTTGCCGGGGTTGACCCGATCTCGGTTATCGACATTAAACGCATCATTGAGCACCTGCGCGACAGCGGCCTGGGCGTACTGATCACTGACCACAACGTGCGTGAAACACTGGCGGTTTGTGAACGCGCTTATATCGTCAGTCAGGGGCATTTGATCGCCCACGGCACGCCTACAGAAATCTTACAAGACGAACACGTTAAGCGTGTATACCTTGGGGAAGACTTCAGACTCTGATAGGGTAGAAGTTTGCGACGTTTTAGCAGGAGAGTACGATTCTGAACATGAAGCAAGGTTTGCAACTCAGGCTTAGCCAACAACTGGCGATGACGCCACAGCTCCAACAGGCAATTCGTCTGTTGCAGTTGTCGACGCTGGAACTTCAGCAGGAGCTACAGCAGGCGCTGGAGAGCAATCCGCTGCTTGAGCAAATCGACACTCATGAAGAAATCGACACCCGCGAAACGCAAGACAGTGAAACACTGGACACCGCCGACGCGCTCGAACAAAAAGAGATGCCGGAAGAGCTGCCGCTCGATGCCAGTTGGGACACCATTTACACCGCTGGTACACCATCCGGCACCAGCGGTGACTACATTGACGACGAGCTGCCGGTCTATCAGGGCGAAACGACACAGACCTTACAGGATTACCTGATGTGGCAGGTCGAGTTGACACCGTTTTCCGACACTGACCGCGCTATTGCTACCTCTATCGTCGATGCCGTTGATGACACCGGTTATCTGACTGTCCCGCTGGAAGATATTCTCGAAAGTATGGGCGATGAAGAGATTGACATCGACGAAGTTGAAGCCGTCCTTAAGCGGATCCAACGGTTTGATCCGGTCGGTGTGGCGGCAAAAGATCTGCGTGACTGCCTGCTGATCCAACTCTCCCAATTCGATAAGACCACGCCATGGCTGGGAGAGGCCCGACTGGGCATTTGCGATCATCTCGATCTATTAGCCAATCACGACTTCCGCACTTTAATGCGCGTCACGCGTCTGAAAGAAGATGTGCTGAAAGAAGCCGTCAATCTGATCCAGTCGCTCGATCCGCGCCCCGGGCAGTCGATCCAGACTGGCGAACCTGAGTATGTCATTCCAGATGTGCTGGTGCGTAAGCATAACGGTCACTGGACGGTAGAACTCAACAGTGACAGCATTCCGCGTCTGCAAATCAACCAGCACTACGCCTCGATGTGCAATAACGCGCGCAACGATGGTGATAGCCAGTTTATCCGCAGCAATCTGCAGGATGCCAAATGGTTGATCAAGAGTCTGGAAAGCCGTAACGATACGCTACTGCGCGTGAGTCGCTGTATCGTTGAACAGCAGCAAGCCTTCTTTGAGCAAGGCGAAGAATATATGAAACCGATGGTACTGGCCGATATCGCCCAGGCCGTCGAGATGCATGAATCGACGATATCTCGCGTGACCACGCAAAAATACCTGCATAGTCCACGAGGCATTTTTGAACTGAAGTATTTCTTTTCCAGTCACGTCAATACCGAGGGCGGCGGCGAAGCTTCCTCCACGGCGATTCGTGCGCTGGTGAAGAAATTAATCGCGGCGGAAAACCCAGCGAAACCGTTGAGCGACAGCAAGTTAACCTCTTTGCTGTCGGAACAAGGTATCATGGTGGCTCGCCGCACTGTTGCGAAGTACCGAGAGTCTTTATCCATTCCGCCGTCAAACCAGCGTAAACAGCTCGTTTGACCCAACCGATAAGGAAGACACTATGCAGCTCAACATTACCGGAAATAACGTCGAGATCACCGAGGCACTGCGCGAATTTGTTACAGCCAAATTTGCCAAACTTGAGCAATATTTTGACCGAATCAACCAGGTCTATGTTGTTCTGAAAGTGGAGAAAGTCACCCACACCTCAGATGCAACACTGCATGTAAACGGTGGTGAAATTCATGCCAGCGCGGAAGGTCAGGACATGTACGCTGCCATTGATGGCTTAATTGATAAGCTGGCACGCCAGTTGACCAAACATAAAGATAAACTGAAACAACACTAATTGTCCGGGCAATTAGCATGTGCATGGCGGCCTGTTGTGCGGCACAACGGGCCATTTGTACGGTTAATGCCCCGAGCCTGTTCCACTGTTTGAGTGGGCAGGTTCTTAGGTGAAATTATGACAAATAATGATACAACTCTACAGCTTAGCAGTGTTCTTAACAGGGAATGTACGCGAAGCCGCGTCCACTGTCAGAGCAAAAAACGCGCCCTGGAAATCATCAGCGAGCTGGCAGCGAAACAACTTAGCCTGGCGCCCCAGGTGGTTTTTGAAGCTATCCTGACGCGGGAAAAAATGGGCAGTACCGGTATCGGCAATGGTATTGCCATTCCGCATGGCAAACTGGAAGAAGATACTCTGCGCGCCGTTGGCGTTTTCGTTCAGCTCGAAACGCCTATAGCTTTCGATGCCATCGACAACCAACCGGTGGACTTACTTTTTGCCCTGCTGGTGCCGGCAGACCAAACTAAAACGCACCTGCATACTCTGTCGCTGGTAGCGAAACGTC